>ENA-OPYX01000685-OPYX01000685.1-human-gut-metagenome-genome-assembly--contig:-NODE-685-length-19666-cov-4.258099_pt1 | contig 19666 bp, 15 predicted proteins | sample MGYA00242639_ERZ504486 | MGnify/ENA primary metagenome ERZ504486 (study PRJEB26092, sample SAMD00036296) | human gut metagenome | host: Homo sapiens | study: EMG produced TPA metagenomics assembly of... | reverse complement strand
AACATTTTGGACATATTTAATGAGGTGTACTTACCCTCGGCACTGAATTAAGTATAGCACTAATTACAACCGTTGTCATCCTATTTTTTTCACTCTCTTGATAAGTTGAGCTGAGCAGTAACACGCTACCCTCTCGTGCTGCTGCTCAGTCTCCTCTGCACAAAATGTATACTTTTGTTTATAGAACTTTTATAAAGTTTATACTTTTTTGCCGGGGACAGGCACTGAAGCCAATATGAAGAAAAGATACAGAAAATTCAAGAGAAGAATAAGAATTATGGGTATCGAAGAATATTTGGAGAACTGCGGAATCAAGGACTTGTTGTCAATAAAAAGAAAGTTCAACGAATTATGAAGAAACTTGGATTACAGGTAACATCGTTTACCAGAAAAAGCAGAAAGTATAATTCATACAAAGGTAAAGTGGGAAAAACGGTCAAAATAGAATTCGTAGAAGATTTTATACATCGATTCCCCATCAGAAAATTACTACAGATACAACCGAATTCAAGTATTATGAAGTAGATAAAAAAAGGCCATATGACAATGAATAAGCTATATCTGGATCCATTTATGGATATGTATAATGGAGAAATTATAAGTTTCCGCATAAGTAAGATTGCCTCATTTAAAAATGTAGCAGACGCATTAGAAGAAGCAATTGAGAGAACGGCTGATTGTCCATACCGAAGAACCTTTCATTCGGATCAGGGATGGGCGTACCAAAAGAAGACATATGTTCAGAAATTAAAGAAAGAACGAATCTTTCAAAGTATGTCACGAAAAGGTAACTGTCATGATAATGCTGTTATGGAAAATTTCTTTGGATTACTCAAACAAGAAATGTACTATGGAGAGGTGTATTACAGCTGCGAGAAACTGAAAAAGGAAATTGAACGATACATAAAGTATTATAATGAACAACGAATAAAAGAAAAACTAGGTTGGATGAGTCCAGTGGAATATCGGCTCACTCACTTGGCTGCATAAAAATGCGTAGCAGCCGAAAACTGCTACGCTAAAAAGTCTAACTTTTTGGGGTCACATCATTACATCATTCTTTGTCTTAAATCACTTTTCCATTAGTTGAAGCCAGCATACCCTCCAATTATTGAAAATTGAGCCTATTCCTTTACATAGAATCCACATACTCCAGTAGTTTAACAATCCGCAATAAAAGAGATTGGTATCTCATGTTCAACGCTTAGTGTATTTCCCTTGAGCCGGACTGTATATGCATGCAAACGCATGCCAAAATTTATACAACGTTGCAATTCAGTATAAAACTCTGTGTTTTGATCAATAGCAACCTCCTTTAGATACGGATGAAGCGACACTACATAGAAACAAACTTTTTTCCCAGCGATTAAAATTTCCTGTAATCGTTGCAATTGTTTTATTGTTCTTTCTGAATAAACTGTTGGAAATAGTGCTCTATCAGCAGTTGATATCACACTTTTAATTTCAATGATGGTATCTGTATCTTCAATATAGAGATCGCACTTATATCCTGAAACAGAATGCTCCTTTATAACATTCTTTCTCTTTCCCAGATACGCAAACAGTCTACTCTTAAGACTCTCTTCAATGGCTCGGTTTGCCATAGATGTATTTAAAACAATATAGTTTTTCTTATATGGTACTGCAAATAAAGCGTACTTGGTTCGTGAATTTGGAGTTGCTGTAGGAACAAGCAATACCTCTTTTTTATTAAGCTTCAAAAAATTGCTGAGATGGCAGGATGAAGGTACATAACAGACAACCAACTCCGAATCAATTTCCACCTCACAAAGGAAGCGATTTTTTAAGTTCTTTTACAAATATTCCAGTCCTAAAATCATCGAAAACAGTCGCCTGCATTATTTACACCTCACTTTATCTTTGTTTCAAGAAATTTCTCAAGTTCTTCTTCCGTGACAAACAATCCCTGCATACGTTTAGTATCTGATTCCGTGACCATTAGCATGTCACCCTTTCCTAATAAGTTCTCTGCACCTGACATATCAAGTATAGTCTGTGAATCGGTATGGGACGGCAGTCTAAAAGAAACTCGGAATGGAATTACTGCCTTAAGTGCACCTGTAACTATTTGAGCCGAAGGTCTCTGTGTCGCAATAATTAAATGGATACCCAAATTGCGCACTCTTTGGAGCAACATAAGCAGATTTTTCTCAAATTCTTTTCTGGTCCCATTCATCTCTGCCGCTTGAATCAAATCTGAATACTCATCGATTACAACAACCAGCCGCTTCATCTTTTTATCAGGGTTTTTCTGGTTGTAAGAATCAATATCTTTACTCCTACAGGCCCTAAGCGCTGCTGTTCTTTCCTCCTTATCAACATTGTTAATCTGCTGAAGCATCTCTAATGCTTCTTCTGCATCAATAACAACCTTACCACCATAAAGATGTGGTAATCCTTCAAAAAGATAAAATCTGTCTGCTTGGGATCCACTATCAGAAGTTCCATATCATCCGCTGAATACTGGTACAACAAACTCACTAGCATAGATTGCAAAAAAATAGTTTTACCTGAACCTGTAGTTCCCGCAATAAGCATATGCGGAGCACTTGCAACATCAAGTATTTCGAATTTGCCATCTGGTGTCTGTCCTGCTATAACATCAAGACGTCCATTGCTCGAGTCAAGTAAACTTAAATGTTCCATCAAACTGATAGCTCTTCCAGAATCTGCAAACGGCACATCCACCGAAATATAGCTTGTCCCCTTAATATGTTCAATAAGAATTTCACCATTTGCCTCGAGTTGTATTCCAATATCGCTTTTATATCGATTTAAACTGTTGACTGTTTCTCCTGATTTCAGCTTCACAGGGAAACGTGTAAAACGCGCAGCTTCTTGCACCATATCAACATCTACAGTTTCCGCATGAATTCCATAATCCTTAAATACTTTATTAAGTTTAGCACATTTTTCTTCGATTTTTTTATGTTCTTCTAGTTCCAATTTCTCTGGCTGATCAACACTCGAATCAACTTTAGATGATTCTATAGCTGCGTCAACCTTGGAATGCTCTTCTTGTTTAGCCAGATTACTTACTATTTTAATGCTACTTTCTGTATTTTCATGAGAATGTTTTTCTATTTCTATATGCTCTGCCGTCATATCACTATTACCCGTTACATCAAACGCAGCATCTGCCAAGATGCTCTGGATTTCATTACTTCCTATAGTAATTAAGCAATAATGATTTTCTTCATACTCTTCATCTCCTTCATAATCAACAACGGAACTATCATAATTATTAAAATCCACAAAAGCAATATTTTTCCTTACAGCAATCTTAAACTCCCCGGCAAATAATGCATTAAAGTCATCACAATAATGAAGTTTCTCTGTAGATTTTATATTGGCATGAAACAAACACTCAAAAACTTGTTCCCTTAAGATTTCTCGTCTTGATACAGTGGTTATCTTCTCTGTTGCTCCAAACATTTCATAAAGCAGTTTTTCTAACACTGTAACCTGCCGCACTGCATGACCCGAAATCTTATTATTTTTAATTTCAAACGCATTTGCATTATTAGCATATGTTTTCACCTCAATAATATCAATCATTGCGGAACGATCAGCACAAAGATTTATCGCTACCAAATCTGGCAGTTCACCCTCTTCACGATCAGAAAGCCATTCCTGCGCCAATTGCGTATCCAGTCCAACTAGTATTGCATCTGGATTTTCTCGCATATAATGAATCGCTGCTATTGCTGTGCCAAGGCTGCCCTTACCATGCTTTTCATCAAAAATCTTATTTGAAGTATGCGATACAATGCTGAGGAGACCATCATCATTGATATTTCTTATTGCCCCTATAACCCTTTTAATACCAGAATCTCTAGGAATAAAATTGCCCAACTGCTTTACAAGTGTATCATATCCTAATACAAACTTATTACAGTTTGCTGAATAAATTCCTACTGAGCGATAATCATTCTCTCGATAAAACAATTTCTCACTAGCTGCTCTCAGAGAAATATCCCAACTTTTCAAGCTTTGATCAAGAATAACCAGCCAATCCGCCTTTTCCAGTAGACTATTATAGGTATCTCTCTTTAAAGGTGTTCTAAAAAATGTACTTGTGTGGCTGAAAGTTGAAGGGTGCTCATTCAACTTTTCAATAATACTTGAATATGTAGTAAAAATTCCACCTTCACTAGCAGGACGAATTTCTACCTCTTCATTAATTGGATTGTATTTATAAATTTTCGGCACACACAACGGATGTATATGAATCTGCCTGTTGTTCTGGGCTATTTCAATCTTCACCTCATTTGGATCAAATACAACCAACAAATGCTGTTCTGTGGATATCTCCGAAAGAATCTGCTTGTAGGAGCGTCTCTTATTTACAATCTTTAACTTAAAGTTAAGTGATCTCTTTCCTTTATACTTTTCAAGCATTCCCTCATTCAATGAAGCATCATCAATTTCGATCCAACTACCAGGAACTTCTTTGGTTCTAAAAATGGTTACTTCTATCCCAATTATATTAAATCCTTTGTCAGTATTCAGTGCCTTCAGCATTGAAACAATAACCTCTACTGAAGGTGGATCCACAAGGCAAAGACGAAGCATCATTCCAGCATGAGGATACAGACAAATATAGCGTACGATTGCCTGTTTAAGCGTATCAATGCCGCTCTCACTTTGGTTAACCTGAGGAACATTTGAATACACAGGAAGCTGCCCTATTTTTCCAGCCAACGGTAAAAATAACGCAATCTGTTCAGTTACTGTAACAGGAAGCAACATAACTGAGAGTGGATCTGGGATATCCTCTGCCTTTCTAATGATAAATGACTTATCATCCTCAGATAGACACTCATCCTCAATGTTGCTTACTCCTCTATTCGACAATATCTCCTTTGCAAGTTCAACATATTTCCACAAATAAAGTGGATGTAAAGGTGTAGGCATTGCATGAAACCTACTTTCACCAATAACAAAAACATAATCCAATGACATTACCGCATTAATTATTACTTTAGCATTTGATGCTGCAACACTCCAAATCTTAGGAAAATTTTCATTGATTACACTTAGCAAGCGTTCATACGCTCTTATATACTCTTCAAATTCAGTATATTTAGCTAGCACCTGCAGCATAGGAGCATCCTGAAGTCTTTTTTTATACGGAGCAACAGCATCTCTCGCCTGCAGGAATTTATCTAAATACTCCGATATTTGTTCTCCATCTGCTATTAGCATGGAAATTCTTCGAAGATCATTCCTGATATCATCAAGGTATTTTTTTTTGCACGGAACAAATTCATACTTTTCCAAATCTTTAATTGCTTCATCAGGTGATTCTACATCAGCATGAATAATTCCTCCCATATCATCATCTGTAATTAACTGATCCGCAACCTTTTCAGTCAAAGGCTCTGCCTTAACTTGTATCTTTATGCCATCGTAATTAATTTCAACGCGCTCGCTTTTTTTAGGGTTTGTTCTTTCATCCATGCCTTGTTCTATTTGTGCAAGAACATCTTTGATTTTATCTTTATTTCCATCAAAGGCAAGTTGTGCTGCTAGCACAGTCGGCTTAACTATCGGAGTTTTTCTAGGCTTCAACGGAGTATTTGGTTTTTCCTTAGCAGCCTTGAAGCAATTTTCGACTTCCTCAAGATCCATTTTCTTAAGTAAATCAATACTTTTTGTTTTGTAATAGTTAAGAATTAATCTCGGGATATCTCGATTTCCAGATGTCTTTGCATAATAATTAGTTATACTTTGACGTTCAGCCTGTTCCAAATTGCTTATTTTTTCAACAATTCTATGATTTTCCTTTATTTTCGCAACAAAATCATTCTTGTTTGGATTATTGCTGACAACACTCTTATCCGCCAAAAGTCCCAACTTATAATAATTTTCCCGTATAGCATCTGGCAACGCATTAGGATCAGTTTCAAGTAAAAGTTCCAGATATTCCAAAACACGTTCAAAGCTAAGCAAACTTCTAACAGGTTTGCAACGCAATGCCTGAATTAATGCCTCTATAACAGAATTCGTATCTTTAAGCTCCTTTTTTACATAATCGCAACTCTTCGTATATACCTTTTCAAGTCCTATCTCTGGAAACCAGCGTAAAGAAGATATCTTTTCTAATTCCGATCTTTTAATAATAAGCACACGGAAGACAGACTCATCTCCTGTATTTCTCGAAATTTCAGCATCCTCAACACTGAAACTGTATTTGACATGTTCCAGTTTAGGTAACATAACACGAAGTTCATGTTCTTCCTTAACTGAAAAGCCCAGGAAAAACACTTCCGAATTCTTTTTATCGAAAAGTTTTGTAATAAACTCCGAATATTCTAAATCTGGAATATTCACCAGTGCGACACCATACTCCTGAGAGGCTGCATATTTATTTACAAGATTAACAACAACATTTGTCAAAAGCTTTCTGCTCATCTTATAACCTCCATCCAATTAATGTAACACCATCAGCATAGCGTTTCCCTAATCCAAGAGAAATATATGTATTTGCCAACTGCTGAGCGTTCAAACTCAATTCTCCTCGCAGATCCCCTGGGGTAGACTGTGCAATATTTGCTCCTTCAAGAATCGAATATTCTGCATCTGAATTAGCACCAATCAAAATACAATAATCATGCACCAGTTTGTCACTCAAATCTTTCAATTCGATTCCATCCTCAAGATCATCCTTTGAAACGGAACTAAGGGTTATCGTTTCCAAAGTAAAGCTGTTAACAAGATAGCGTTTAATTTTTGCACGGCTACCTTTCGGTCCAACCAGTCCAGCTCTAACACCAAGTACCCTACAAAAATCAGATGGTGAATTGTTCTTATATTCAAAAGTATACAGAGCAATCTGTAATGCTTTTGCCAATGCAAGTTTTGGTGCATCACCTTCCAAAATAAAGCTATTGAAATAGCTAGTTATAGCGTTTTTAATTTTCTCTTCTTTATCAAGAGAAGTGAACACCATCTCCTTTATCCATTTTTTACATGCTTTTTCATTATCCTGAGCGATTTCTTCATTAATAACCTTATAAATAGCATTAACATAGTAATCCTCCACTGATTTTTTAGCTGACGTAAATGATTGTTCACTTGCCTTTTTGATTGAATCAACATCACCGCCCGCATCGATTACGATAGGAACTCGACTTCCACCAAATACCGCAGCGTTACCCTGAATCAAATATAATAGAGAAACGAATACCGCATAGTTGATCATCCTTCTCAAAACCAAAAGGCTATTTTTATTCTCTTCTATGAGTACAATGTTATTTGAAAGCTGATCAAATCCCCGTCGGATAGAATCTTTGCATGAATCCCACTTGATATCGTTATCATCAGGATACTCTACTCCTGAAAATTCTCTTTTTTCCGTTCCAGAAGGATACGCAATGATCGGCTTCACAAGCTTTGTTATATCATCTGTATCGTTTACAAGTGCATTTTTCAATAATTCTATGGCCGGAGAACGTTTACCATCAATTTTTTTGGAAAGAATTTCAAAGATAAAGTCACCTATACCAGCCTCTGAATTAACCCTTTTCTTTACCATCCAATGCGAAGAAATTGTTGTAACAGAAAAGTCATATGAAGGATAAATCGTATTATCTTGATTAAAAATCTCATTCAAGAGGAATCTTAAATCTTTGATATTTGACGCTTTCTCCAACTGTCCTCTTTCAAGTATTTGATAATAGGATGCTATAATTTTATCTGAAGACACTGCATCCTTCTTGCCTTCACAAATGAGCCATTCATGAAGATCCGTTGTTCTACAGGTCTCTCCTAAGCATGCCCTGAATAAACCATTTGCAATATGAGGTGGCTTAGTTGCATTGGAGGTTGGCGCAAAGCCAAAATCTTTGCAAACAGATTCGCCAATTCGTTTTAACGTATCGTTAACCATTAATTTTTCTCCTCAAAATCATATTTACCATCCTGAATATAAACAACCTTCTTATAGCTTTTGCTTCTGCTTGCTATGATGATCTCTCCATCATCATTCGGTTCAGAAAAGCCTTTATCATCCAATTGCTGTAAAAACATTGCTGCAGCTTGCTCATACTGAGGCGCAAGCAAACCAATCGGATAACCATCTTCAATAACGTTCAAAGTTCTTAAGAAATCCACATTTAACATCAAAACCGGAGCGTCCGCATTTTTCGGCTTCATAATGATATGATCCGGAAGATATTCCAATCCTTTCAGCCAATCCGCAGGTCTTGGCATCAAAATTTCTAATTCACTTGCATCCACCGATTTGCTTGAAACTGCTACAGCAGCATCTTGACTCATATCATAACGGTGTGTTGTCCAAATATGCAATTGCTTCTTGTCATCATCAGAAGGAAGAAACAGTCTATTAATTGATCTAATCAAAGCCTCCTTCGTCTTTTTCTTCTGAAATTCAAAAGTTGTAAAGATTTCCGTGCATTTTGTAATTTCATTTGGTTGGAGCTTAGACAATTCTTTACCCTCACTATTTTCAAAGTAATAGCGTCTCTTAAGTTCTCGGAAAAGTTCTACTGCATCGTTCACATCCTCTACTTGATTAGGAAACCTATCAGGCACCCCAAAAATCCAACCTGTCTTAATCTCTCCATTCCAAAGTTTCTCATCTAATGTAGGGCAAGATAGATAAACCGGGTCAAATTGCTGAACTGAACTCAACAAGGCATTTGTTCCCTCAAAAACCGCCGAATAATATCGGTAGTTTTCATAATCTTCCATAGTACAAGCTGTAAAAACAAATGCAAATGCTCCAAGTATATCTCGTATTGAAAAATGCTCACATTCTGCCGCCGCGAGTTGAAATAGACTCAGTAATTGTGTTTTGACATTCGTATTAGATAATACTGTAAGGTTATACTCTAATGCTGAATTATAAATTGCATCATCCTTGAGCAAATCAATAAACCTATCAATCAAACCCACTAATAAATCATAATCAGAGCCAAGAAGATTTCTCTCATTTAAATCAACTACAGCAATCCGGCTTGTTAACGGTTGAGAGACTCCATATGCAATAGTGCTCTTCTTAACCTTTTGAATCTCATCATATATCTCTCGAGAAGCGGATTTTATTTGCTTGCAGAGTTGTATAAATGGATACTCATTAACAGCTATGATAGCGCCCTTATTTTCTTCGTATAGTGATATTATATCCTTTACCACTTGTGAATAATCTTTAACATTGTTCAAATCTGTTTGGATATAAAACTTACTTACATCTATTGCAGAACTGATTGTTTTGATAATAAAGGTTTTACCATCGCCAGGATTACCGGTAAGAAAAACTATACGATTGTGAGAAAGCATATCGATAATTATTTTCTCTGCATTGGACGCAATATGGAGTAGTTGCAATTCATCTGCATCCATATGATCTGAATAACAGTTTTTTCCATTATACAGTTTCTTTACAAAATCTATCTTTGCCATTGCTGTCCCTCCTTAAATATTTCCAAGCAGAAGTTCCGAAATTTTAAAAGCATTAAGGCGTTCCTTAATGTCTACTGTGGTTAGTCGTTTCTCAAGCCACCTTGAGTACCAAAACTGAATTATTTCCTGAGTAGTTTTCTGCACATCATTATTATCCTTCAGGTCAAAGCCATAATCGACCTCATCTGTAACTCCCATAAGAAACTCATTAGTGTTCTTTGCTAAGTTAATAGAATAAACAATCCGTGGCGAATAATGTCTCAAGAAAGCATCCGCTCGTATACCAATTACATTTAACCCTCTGCTTATCATTCTGAAGCGTGGACTAGTACCTTCCCCAAACACATGATTAATGCGCTTTCCACCATCTTGTAGTTCAAGGATTTTCGAAAAAAGAGTTGTCGTTTCCTTTGAAAAAAAAACGGTGCCATATCCTTCTGTAACTCCCATTTTTCTAAATTCAATTATTCCTCCATTATTAAGTGGCACTTTAATTCTATTATATTGGCTACTTCCGATAGCATATAGACTAGTTGTTCCAAGATAGACTAGTCTACTATCACGAACAACTTTTTTTCCCTTCATTCTAGATGCAATTTCACTCACTTGATTACTATATCTACTTGTGTAATCACGAATTACAATTGGAGAGCATGCAAGCATGCTGATTAATTTTCCCCCAAGTAACTCATTGTAAGGAGGAATAGAGCCACAAACTATAATATCCATCATATTGGAGCCGATTTTACATTTTCTATTAGCAATAAGGGCTGTATTAATTGCTTTTCTTCCCTCCTCATTTGAAAGAAGATATTGAAGTTTTTCTCGGTTTGTTTTTCCCCGGGCTTTATTAAATATCATTCGTGTTGCTAATAATTTTGAAAGCTCTGAAGCCCTCTTTCGCTTGAATAAATTTGTTTGAGCTTCAATCTCCCAGTCTGGAGTAACTTCATTGTTCTTATTATTAATCGACTTTTGTGCATACTCTGCTGCTATTTTTAAAAGCTGATCAATTTGTTCTTGCTTTGGATATCTAGTCTGCTTACGATAGCCAAGATCTTTAACATATAAATCATCAATTGCAGTTGCAATATTTTTTAAAAGAATAGGATAAATCTGATCCGCATATTCTATGACACGCCTCTCAAACTCTTCCTTGCTTTCTGCGGGCTTTGTTACCTTTACTTTCACTGTTTTACCATCAGTCTCACTTAAAGCCTGCTTACAATAACTCACCTCAACCTTCCGAGCCATATTCTTTTTGATAGACTCAACCGTCCAACCAATGTCCTCATCTCTAACTGTTAAATTAAGTACTGAATTTCCCAACGCAAAAATGCCAATTATAGGATGATAAGGCTGCAAACGGTCTCGAACAAGATAGTAAAGATTTCTCCCTGGCATTGTCTTATATGGAATTGACCAGGTATATCTAAAATACCTCCATATATCCGAAAGCTTAAATCCAGTAAATTCATCTCTCTCATTCGTAACAAGTTGAATATATGGATCACAAACTTTTTCCTGATTTCTAATTCTTTCAATTAGAAATTTGGGGTTGCCTATCAGAGATTTAATAGATACTCTGTTATTGTTGAATTTCTTTTCAGCCTCCATTCTGCGAATAAATTTGGCAATACTATCAGTTTTAAACTGTGCATTCCGTTCAGCGCTCAATCTGTATCGAAGCATTTTCTTATCGTCAACATTATCTGTTTCCATTCTAAGAACTAACTTTTCATCTTCAATGCAAAAAATCCACCCTTGTTGTGACAAATCAATCAACACACTTAATGATGCTTTATACTTAAGCAAATCAACTTCATCATTGATTGCTAACGTTTCTATTTCTTTCCTGATTACTCCAATTCTATTTGCCGGTAAAACGTTTGCCAGCCGTCTGACCAAAACTTTATACCGTTCCGCATATTCTCCCGATAGTTCAGGAGTAAAAGCTTCAGAGGCAATAATTTGATCATTGCTTTCTTTAGCGATTTTCATGGTTTAACTCCTCCATTATTCAGTATCGATATTACTTTTATTTAGATGGGCTGTTAAACCATTCAGCTTCTAAATTCTCATACGGAATACCTTGAGCCTTACAAAAGCTCTTAATCGCTTTCATGGCAGTTAAACTCGGCTTTCCTTTTCCATTCTCCCAGCGATTAACTGTCGAAAACGAAACATGGACTTCTTCTGCAAATGACGTTTGTGTTAGAAAAGCCTTCATACGCACCATTTTTATCTCATCTGAAAAGCTCATATCGTATCTCCTTGTTAGTTTTGTTTCAATAATATCGCTTTAGTATAGCATTTTTATCTCATTTTTTCAATAGCGCAGTGGCAAAAGAGTACCTATATTATTTTTAATTTCTAATTAAATTTCATCACTATATTTATAATAGATCCATACAAATATTCTATTATCATTTTTATTAACCAATCCGACATCAATTCTCTACGTTCCTTGTTCCTTCTTTTATTTTCGCTTTTTCCTCCCCACCACATTCAACCATTTCTCTTCCCCTCTTCCTTTTCTGACATCTCCTGTCACAAAGCACTACTACCGTCTCTAACCTACTTCCCTTCATCTCTTCCTCTGCCTCTTCCAGTACCTTCTTCCATCCATATTCCCTCAGATCTGTAAAGTACCTGCCTCCTGCCTCTCTCTCTTCTTCTCCATACTTAAAAGAAGCATACAACACACCGCCATCTACTAGCGCAGCTACCAATCTCGCAATTACCTTCGGCAATAGTTCATACGGCACATGTAAAAGCGACGCGCATGCCCAAATTCCACCATACACATTCCTTTCATCAATCTCCTCAAACCGTCTGCACTGCACTTCCTGCCCCAAATACTTACTTGTCTGTCTACACATTTCTTTTGAGCCATCCATAGCAACAACTCGATAACCACTTTCCATAAAAGCTTTGCTGTCGCGTCCGCTGCCGCAGCCTGCATCTAAAATCAGAGTCCCTGGCTTCAAATACTGCAGGAAACGTCCTCTCATTTCACTCATATCTGCATTTCGTGTTCCTTCACAAAATGCAGCGGCATTCTCATCGTAATAAGAAAGTGTCATTTTCTCTTTCTCTCTGCTCTCTATTTCCAATTTCAACTTTCTCCCTTCTCATGCCTTGTCGCGATACCGCTTCCAGTAGTACTCTAACACGCGATACTGCACAATATCTCTTATTTCATCTGCAAATCTTGTGCCGCCTTCCTGCAGCACAGCCTGCATCTCGTCCTTTAGCGCAATCAGATAACCTTTTTTATCTACAAAGAAGCCTTTTCCTGATTGCTTTAGGAAATTGACCGGATTTTTTGTGATATTCTGTAAATGATCCTTATCCGTCATATTTTCAAAATCAGCCTTAGTTTTACACTTATTTACATCCTTCCAGTTTGTGCCTGTCTGATAAAATTTCTTCCATGACCGTAACACATCACTTTCCGTCACAGCCATTTTCAAACCGTTCACACTACCATCATCTGCTTCGCAAAAAGCACTCAGAACTGGCATCTTGTAAGACTTCTGCATATTTGTCTGCTCTATTAACTCCAGAAAATCTTCAGCGTCTGTTCCAATCCATGCACACTTTTCTTTCTCCAAATCACCTAGCGCACTTCTAAACATAACATAATGGCGAAATGGATTTTCCTTCGCCTCTTTCAGACAATACTGATAGACAGCTTCATCCATATGTGTAAATAATTCTACTCTCGTTGGAACATGCTGTAGCAGCTCCTTCACACGGTGATATTCATGAACAACTGCATCATGACCTTTTCGCTTTCCTTCCTCCATCTTTCTAAACAAATCAATCAGCTTCAGATCAAAATCCACAATGCAATCATGAGGATATGGAAGTGTCAATGCCACATCAGCTGTTGACGCATGAAAATTGGCTGTTTCTCCACTTAATAAATATGGTGCCAGATTTGCCTGTCTATAATTTCCTGCAAAATCAAGTACAGTCAGATATTCTTTTCCCGGCGCTTTTCTTAAGCCACGCCCTAATTGCTGCAAAAAGATGATTGGTGACTCTGTAGGACGCAAAAACATTACAAGATCTACTACTGGAATATCAACACCTTCGTTAAACATGTCTACACAAAACAGAGCTTGAATCTCTCCGCTTTCCAGCTTCTTGACGGCTTCTATTCTGTCAAGCCAATATGCTTTTTCATCACCCTCATTTTCTGTATTATCTTCCCGGCTATACACTGCCCCCGCAGCAACACCGCTTTCTGAGAAAAATTTTGCCATATGCGATGCATGCTGTCTTGAACAGCAAAAACCTAATGCATGCTTGGGATGATATTTACGAAAGTACCCCAAAATCAGCTGATCTCTTTTCGTATTTTCCAGATAAGCAGCTGTTAGCTCACTTTCCTCATAATGGCCTCTTACAAAATGCAATGCACTATAATCAACTGTGTCATCCATGATTCCATAATAATGAAATGGAACTAGCACACCTCTGTTCACTGCTTCTTTAAGCGTTATTTCATAAGGTACTTCAAAATCATACAACTCATACACGCTTCTGCCGTCCATCCGCTCTGGTGTTGCTGTCAATCCAAGCAGATATGCTGGATGAAAGAAATCTAAAATCTTTTGATACTGATCTGCCGTGCTGTGATGACATTCATCCATTACGATATATTCAAATGAATCCGGTGAAAATTTTCCCTTTAATACTTCTTCTTTTCCAAGTGAAGCAACTGATGCAAACAATAAATCAACATCCGCATCCTTTTTATCTCCTGTAAAAAAGCCATATGAATCATCTGGCCTTACATTATGAAATGCCTCTGCTGCCTGTCGTAAAATTTCCTCTCGATGCGCAACAAATAAAATGCGCTTATATGGCAGGGAATCAAACGCAGCAAGGTATGTTTTTCCAATACCTGTCGCTGCATGAACAATTCCTTTTTCAGCACCTTCCTTTCTGCTTTTCTCTAATTCGTACAGTGCTTCTATCTGCACACCTCTAGGCTCATACTCTTTTTTTAATCCACTCTGTTTTTCTTCTTCACTCTGCTTTTCATATCTGGCAAGATCTTTAGCCACAGCAGGACGCACCCAGCTTTTTGCATATTTTTTTAGCACAGTATCCGTAATCTCAACAGACTTATTATAAAACAGATCCTCGAAGCTTGCATAAAACTGATCAAATGCCTGTTTATCAACTACGCTGCTAAGACAATAGTTCCACTCTATGCCGCTCGTTAACGCACTTCTTGAAATATTTGATGAACCAATAAACACGCGGCTTTCTTTATCTGCGTGGAAGAAATATGCCTTTGGGTGAAAAGAACGATGGCTGTCTGCATAAAAGCGAAGATCTATCTGATCACCAAGCTCGCTTCTTAACAAATATAAGGCTGAGGGCTGCGTGATTCCAAGATAATTTCCTGTCAGAATGCGGATTGGAACGCCTCTTTTTTGTGCCTGCTTTAATTGGGGAAGAAGCATTTTTACACCTGATTCCATCAAAAAAGATACTATTAAGTCTATTCGTTTTGCATGTGCCATGCTAATTTCCAGCTGCCAGAGCAAATATTTTTCTTTTTTCTCGCCTGTGACTACGGCAAGCGAAGCGATATCTTCCATTACTTCTAACTCATTCACATCTATATTCATCTTTTTATCTGCCTTTCCCCGAGTTTTCATCTTTCTTTATCAACAATTTTATCATGTTTATAGTGGATCTTCAAGTTTTTCCGCCTTGCTTTTTCCTCCCCTAAATGTTACACTATTCATTACTACCCCAAACTAATGAGAAAGGATTCTCCTATGACCCTTATTACCACCCTTGAGGGCTTTGTATTAAGCATTCCTGCTTTTTTCTCAAATGCCCTTCAAGCTTTCACTACTTTTATACAAAAAACGACTGGTATCTCGCCGGCCGATCTGCACCATATCTTACGCTGGACTGGTATATTTTTGCTTGCGTTTTTTCTTTTTTGATTTTAAAGCGTCTTTATCATCTATGGCTTCCTGGTCATTTTGCCCGCCGTTATGGTATTAGCCGTCTGCCGAAGCATACTATTATTAAGCGTCGTTTTCGTCTGCCGCTTACGCGAAATTCTTATGTTCTTCGCTTTCCGTCTTGGCGCTATGCCAATCAGGATAAGACACGTGATCAGAGACGTAAGGGCAATAAAATCAATTGGAAAAACAGCTGTCTTATGATTGACTCTTATAAGATTTTCATGAAAAACCCTATGCAGATGGTTCGTCTTGTGCGTCATTTGCGTGAGGAGGGCTATGAGATTTTGCCTTGTGCTATTGAGATTGAAAAGAAAAGGCTGCTGCGTAAGAGTGATGACACTTACAGAAGCGGCTCTTCCCGCGAGCTTCACAAACGCTTTCAGGAGGATCCGTTTGCGTTTGAGGAATATTGTGCCGCTCTTTTTCGCGCAATGGGCAAACGGGCACATACAACGCCTCGCACTAATGACGGCGGCTATGATGTTATTGTAAGCGATGATAATGGTCTAAATGGCATTGTTGAATGTAAGTGCTATGCGCCTGACTCTAAGGTTGGACGTCCGCTACTTCAAAAGCTTGTAGGTGCCTGCATGGCTTATCCGATTCGCCTTGATTATCTTATTTTTGTAACGACTAGTGATTTTTCTGAGGAGGCACGGACATTTGCTCAGGATTTTCAAAAGCGTGAAAAGATAAGCTTTTCACTTATCAATGGTCAGACCTTATCTGATCTTTCTGAGAAATATTTATCTGAGTCTTCTTCTAGGAGAAAGATGAAGCGCCCTATTGATGACTGGAAGCAGTGGCAATTGACTACGGCTGACCTAAAAGATTATGTTCCGGCCGATTTGTATGATCGCCTGTAAAAAAACAGCCCGGCTTTACACAAGTGCTCATAAGAATGTAATTGAAGAAATTACGATTATGGCATCTGTCAGGCAGGGTTGGCAACGAAAAGCAATAGAATTATTCGCAGCTTTCAAGTACAATTACCTTAAATCAATCCTATGGCAGTATGATCGAGGTGCAGACTCACAACACCGATCTGAAAAAGCGGCTGACAGCATTTGCAGCGAATTACCCGGAGCGCTGCCGCCAAATTGGCGATGACGAGCAAGGCTGACTGACCTTTGAGATTGAAAAAGGCAGATTGAGTTTTCGGTTGACTGCACCGTATAGTGAGGCGCGGAAACAGGCGGCAAGCGAGTGGGCGAAGAAGAATGGAATCAAAGGTTAATGTCGAAATGTTCAAAAAAATTTTGCTATAATTTTGGGGAAGATGTAACGAAAGTCAATCAAAAAGTGCTTATAAGGGTGAAAGGCCTTTTACTACAGAGGAAAGGAGATGAAGGCTTTGGATGACACTAAGATTATAGACCTGTTTTTTGAACGCGATGAAACCGCAATCCGGTACGCTTCCGAAAAATATGGAAACCGTCTGCGTTCGCTATCCCACAGTATTGTAAAAGATAGGCAGACTGCCGAGGAATGTGAAAATGATACTTACATGGAAGCGTGGAACACGATTCCGCCCCATGAGCCAAGAAGCTATCTGTATGCGTTCCTTGCCCGGATCATCCGTCATCTTTCCCTGAACTGTTGCCGTGACCGCAGTCGGCTGAAACGCAGTGCATTCATATGCGAACTCAGTGCAGAGATGGAACAGTGTATTCCTGCGCCCGACGATGTTCAATGCCGCATCGAGGATAAAGTCTTTGCCGATGCGATCAATGAATTCCTCAGCCGACTGGATGAGGAAAAAAGAAATATTTTTGTTCGCCGGTATTGGTATCTGGATTCCATAGCTTCCATCTCCGAACGCTTCGCCTTATCACAGAGCAAAATTAAAACGACGCTCTTTCGCTGCCGAAATGAGCTTCGAAAGTATCTTGAGAAGGAGGGTTACTCCATATGAGAGGAAATGATTTTTTAGAAAAGATGGGACTGATCGATCCCGCCTATGTTGAAGCAGCAGATACCGCACGAAAAAAAAGAAAATTTTCTGGATGCAGTGGGGAGCGATTGCTGCTTGTTTTGCAGTCATTGTTGTTGCAGCAACGATGCTCTTCCCACACGATGAACCAGAATTGCCCTCTGACCTGCCGATGCTGTCGATTTCTGAAAACACTTCGGGTGGAATGGGATATGAGGGATATATGGCTTATGACATTTCGGAACTCGTAAACGCGAATCCCTGGAATGAAGAATCCGAGATATCCGCACTCCCTGTCTATCAAAACCTCTTGCACTACAATGAGTACCATATTGCATCAGGAGCGGATTTTGATAAAATGCGGGAGTTTATCCTGGATGTTGCTGGGAGATTGGGGCTTGATCCAAGCAACCTGACGGTCACTGACAATGCACCCAGCGAAGAAGAAAAACAGCAAATAACAAAAAAGTATGAAGCGGGAGGCTTGGTTGTTCCTGGTGGATATTTTGATCCGACTGCACTAATCATAGAAGCCGATGGAATAAAAATAGAAGTAGACCAAACCATGACAGCGACGATACATTTTGATCCTGTCGTATCTCTCCCGGAAGAGTATAACTTTACCCATTATGCGTCCTACGTTGATACGGCTGCCGTGGCAGATTATTTAAAAAGCGAATATAGAGAGCTGATTGGCATGGACAATCCTCAAGTAAACATTCATGGTGGGGATTACAATATCTATAGCCAGCAAAGTTTTTCCATTGAGTTTTTTGATGCGGCCGACCATGATATCGAGCAAATCATCAACTACAATTTCAATCGGGTGGCATTCTATTGTGATGACAATGGAAAGCTGTTCCTGGCAAGGGTATTTCAGCCCGATTTGTCAAAGAAAATGGGGGATTATCCAATCATCAGTTCGGGTAAGGCAAAAGAGCTGTTGTTAAATGGCAATTATCTTTCGACTGTCCCGTATGAATTTCCCAGCGCAGAGTTTATCAAGAAAGTCGAACTCATCTACCGGACAGGCGGATATGAAGCGTACTATATGCCATACTATCGCTTCTATGTTGAACTGCCGGAAGCTGAACACGAAAATGGATTAAAAGACTACGGAGCATTTTATGTTCCTGCGGTGGAAGGCACCTATATTTCCAATATGCCAACATGGGACGGAAGTTTCAACTAAGTGGAACCGGAATTATCCCTTGGCAACAAGGGCGCACTTCTATACAGGGGCAAGCCCTGTATGTGCGCTCTGCTAGGCGAACAGCCCGGACACTTGAATGTCCGGGCTGTTTTGCGTCACACCGTTCCGAACAAGGGGCTGCACCCCTTGCTGCTGGACTTATCCGGGGCTGTAGATCGCCTTGACAAACTCCCGCAGCGCATACGGGGTAAGCGGCATCAGGGCATCCGCATTTCCTATGACCTTGTGGGCTTTATCCCCGAGGAAGAACTGCTGAAACAGGAAACGGCGTGACCGAAGCCACGCCGTTTCTTAGAGAATACGATATTACTTTCTTATGACCCCCGCCCATTTGACCGGACTGTTTTTTATTTGTTTGCTCCTGATTGCTGTCTTATTTTTGCATATTCTAAGAGCGGCATCTGTTCTTCTAGTGTACCTTCTACGATCAAATCCAGATAGCGATAATTTTTTACGCCGTCATCTCGGCCGCATGTAATGATATAACATTTATCGCTTCCTATACTAAAGTTGTCTACGTAATTTCTTGTAGCTTCGTCTCTTGATACGGCAAATACGTTTGTCACACGATATGTATAGCGTCCTGACTCTGCCGTTAGATAAAAGGCATCGCCAACTTCTACATCTTTTAGACGGTTAAATGACAGATCTTGTGCCGTATGGTTATGACCATAGATGCACATATGAGTCTCGCCTAGTGTATAATCTGGTCGTGCTGCTGTTACCATCCAGATATCCAGGTCGTAGTTTATCTCTTCCCATGTTCCTGTGTAGACACCTCTTCTTATGCCTTGCTGTCGGGACCTCAAGCACACACTGGATCGTGCCTTTTGCGTAGTCTGGCGTATAGACAATGCCGTCTCTCATATAATAATTGGCATCCTCATAGTCAAGATCTGAAAAATCGTATGTTGGTGCTGATTCATCCTCTCCGGCACTTTCATTGCTCTCTTCTATATCATCCCAGCCTTTTGCATTTTCCTGCTGCTTACGCCTTGCCATGCGCTCTGCCTTTTCCTTTGCTTCTTCCTGAACCTTTTTTTCGTATGCTTCTGGATCTGTAAG
>ENA-OPYX01000684-OPYX01000684.1-human-gut-metagenome-genome-assembly--contig:-NODE-684-length-19680-cov-3.521301_pt1 | contig 19680 bp, 16 predicted proteins | sample MGYA00242639_ERZ504486 | MGnify/ENA primary metagenome ERZ504486 (study PRJEB26092, sample SAMD00036296) | human gut metagenome | host: Homo sapiens | study: EMG produced TPA metagenomics assembly of... | reverse complement strand
TTGCTTTTAGGTGATTCTGACTCTCTTAGTGTTTCTTATGGTATGGAACCTGAACAAGAAGCCTTATCTATTGTTTCCTTCAAGGACTGAGAGGCCGCTTCCCCAGTTAATAAATTAAATCCCAAATCAATTTAAATAACGGGTCGCACAGTGCGCCAGACACGCAGCCCCGATCGGACACACATCCTCATTAAACTGTACCTTTGGGTTATGTGCAGAATACTTCCCGCGATCATCCATATATCCGGCAGACAGATACATGAAAGCGGATGGTACCTGTTCTGCAATATTTGCAAAATCTTCAGAAGCACTTGCGGATATGCCTGGGTAAGGGGTTAGTTTCGGAATATCCAGTTCCTTCATGAAGCCGACGATCTGTTCGGTAAATTCCGGATCGCAGATCAGAGGCGGTACTTCCGAGATCATAGTGATTTTGGCTGTTCCTCCGAAAGTTTCGGCTGTCCGGATTGCCGTTTCTTTCATTCTTCGTACCAGAAGTTCTCTGGAATCTTTATCGTTCGTTCGAATAGTTCCTTCGAGAACGGCAGTATCAGGAATGATATTGGCGGCGGTTCCGCCTGGAATTTACCGACGGTCATAAGACAGGCTTTGGAAGGATCTGCCTCACGGGCGATTACAGACTGCAGTGCAAAATATACATGGGCTGCAATATTGATCGGATCAACGGAATTCTGAGGATAGGCACCATGTGCTCCCTTTCCTTTGATTTCGATATGAAAACCGTCAACGGAGTACATCATAGTTCCTGTACTGTTATACATGTAGATTCCAACCGGCATCTGCCCTGGAGATACATGATAGGCCAGTGCCGCATCTACTTTCGGATTCTCCAGGATACCATGTTCTATCATATTTTTACTGCCTTCGAATGTTTCTTCCGCAGGCTGGAACATAAATTTGACTGTGCCTTTTAACTCGGCCTCATTTTCTTTTAGCATTTTTGCAGCGGTCAGTAACATGGCAGCGTGAAAATCATGTCCGCAGGCATGTGCTTCTTTTCCGGTCGGGCAGGCAAATGGAAGTCCGCTTTCTTCCGGCATTGGGAGGGCATCCATGTCCGCACGTAATAATAATACTTTACCGCCATTTCCGACAGTAGCAGTCACACCTTCTCCGCACCTCGAAGGCACCAATCCATATTCGGTTAATTTGTCCATTACATATACGCAGGCCATTGGCATATGAAGACCGGCCTCTGCATTCATATGAAAGTAACGTCTGTTTTTTATTGTTTCATCGTTGAGTTCAAGAGCTCTCTTATAATAATCCATTTATTGATCCCTTTCTTTCTATAATTCAATATCCAATTTTGATGATAAAAGGTATTATACCAACTAGATCATATATTATCAAACTTCTGATAAATATTTTTGAAAATATTGATTTTTGCATGGATGTTTAGTAGAATAAATTCAGTAATATTAGGAGGAATAAATATGTCAGAAATTACGGTGATCGCATTGGACGCTATGGGCGGGGACAATGCACCGGGTGAGATGGTAAAAGGGGCAGTCGATGCCCTTGGACGTGAACAGGACATAAAAGTATATCTGCTTGGCAAAGAAGATATGGTGAATGCTGAATTACAGAAGTACACTTATGACAAGAACAGACTGGAAGTTGTGAATACAACCGAAGTTATAGAAACTGCTGAGCCGCCGGTGAATGCGATCAGAAGAAAGAAAGACTCTTCCATCGTAGTCGGAATGAAGATGGTAAAGGAAGGAAAGGCTGATGCATTTGTATCTGCCGGAAGTTCCGGAGCAATTCTGGTGGGCGGACAGGTAATCGTTGGAAGAATCAAAGGTGTAGAGAGACCACCTCTTGCGTCTCTGATCCCGACAGAGAAGGGGGTAGCACTTTTGATTGACTGCGGTGCAAATGTAGATGCCAGAGCATCACACCTGGTTCAGTTTGCCAAGATGGGTTCTATTTACATGGAGCATGTGATTGGTATTAAGAGTCCAAAAGTCGGAATTGTAAATATCGGAGCAGAAGAAGAAAAGGGTAATGCATTGGTAAAAGAAACATTCCCTCTATTAAAAGAAGAAAAAGAACTGAATTTTATCGGCAGTGTGGAAGCAAGAGAGATTCCGCATGGGCAGGCAGATGTCATTGTGACAGAAGCATTTTCGGGCAATGTAATCCTTAAGTTATATGAAGGCGTCGGTGCGGTATTGATCAGTAAGGTGAAAGAAGGACTGATGTCCACCCTCAGAAGTAAGATTGGTGCATTGCTTATCAAGCCGGCGTTGAAATCAACTTTAAAATCGTTTGATGCAAGTGAGTATGGCGGAGCGCCGCTGCTTGGATTAAATGGTCTGGTTGTAAAGACGCATGGAAGCTCGAAAGCAAAAGAAGTCAGCAATACACTGATCCAATGTGTGACATTTAAAAAGCAGAAAATTAATGAAAAGATCAAAGAAAGTATTCAATCGGAGCAAAAATCCGCTGAATAATATATTACTAACTATGATGAGAAAAGGAGATTTGATATGGAACTTGAAAAATTAAAAGAAATCATCGCTGATGTATTAAATGTAGAAGTGAATGATATTACAGAGGACACAACATTTGTAGATGATCTGGGAGCAGACTCCCTTGATATCTTCCAGATTATTATGGGAATAGAAGAAACATTTGACATTGAGATCGATAATGATGACGCTGAGCAGATCTCTACAGTTGGAGATGCTGTTGAGCAGATCAAGAATGCAACAAACAATAACTAGGCAGATATAAAAAGAACGAAAGGGCCCTGCCAGGGGCTTTTTTCGTTCTTTAGGATGGAGTTTACGATGAGCAAAGACCTTAAAGAATTAGAAGGAAAGATTGGTTACAAATTTGATGACTTTACCCTGTTTACAAAGGCGATGATTCATAGTTCTTACGCCAATGAAAAACATCTTCCGAAGTATGAATGTAATGAACGGCTGGAATTTCTGGGGGATGCAGTTCTTGAACTGGTATCCAGTGAATTTCTGTTTCACAATAATCCAAAGCTTCCGGAAGGGGAACTTACGAAGACGAGGGCAAGTATGGTATGTGAACCGGCGCTGGCATTCTGTGCAAGAGATCTGGATCTTGGTGAATACCTTCTGCTTGGTAAAGGAGAAGATGCTACCGGGGGACGAAAGAGAGAATCTGTAACATCGGATGCAATGGAGGCTCTGATCGGAGCAATTTATCTTGATGGTGGTTTTGCTAATGCAAAAGAGTTTATACATCGATTTATTTTGAAAGATTTGGAGAACAAGAAACTCTTTTTTGATAGCAAGACTATCCTGCAGGAAATCGTGCAGGCGAATTTTAAAGAAGTAATCTCGTATCATCTGATTGGTGAAGAGGGACCGGATCATAATAAGACTTTCCGTGTTGCGGTACATATCGGAGAAGAAGAATACGGAGTCGGAGAAGGCCGGACGAAGAAAGCAGCAGAGCAGGAGGCTGCATATATCAGCATTTTGAAACTGCATGAAAAGAATATAAAGTAGGTGTGGAATGTATTTAAAAAGCATAGAAGTGCAGGGATTTAAATCATTTGCCAATAAAATTAAATTCGAATTCCATAATGGAATCACCGGCATTGTCGGTCCGAACGGAAGTGGAAAAAGTAACGTAGCAGATGCGGTCAGATGGGTGCTTGGGGAACAGCGTGTGAAGCAGTTAAGAGGCGGCAACATGCAGGATGTTATTTTTTCCGGTACTGAGAACAGAAAGCCGCTTAGTTATGCATCGGTGGCGATCACTCTGGACAATTCAGACCATAAGCTTCCGGTTGATTACGAAGAAGTTACGGTAGCAAGAAAGCTATACCGTTCCGGAGAAAGCGAATATCTGATCAATGGAAGAGCATGCAGATTAAAAGATGTAAATGAACTTTTCTATGATACAGGTATCGGAAAAGAAGGGTATTCCATTATCGGACAGGGACAGATTGATAAGATCTTAAGTGGTAAGCCGGATGAGAGGCGGGAACTTTTTGATGAGGCGGCAGGAATTGTTAAATTCAAACGAAGAAAAAGTATGTCAGTCAAAAAGCTGGAAGACGAACGCCAGAATCTGGTCCGTGTCAATGATATTCTGTCTGAGTTGGAAAAGCAGGTTGGGCCGTTAGAACGTCAGTCTGAAAAGGCGCGGGAATATCTGAAACGCAAAGAAGAATTAAAAACATACGATATCAATATGTTTCTTTTGGAAATGGAACGTATCCGGGATCAGATCCGGAATCTGGATGAAAAACTGCGTATTACAAAAGGAGAACTAGAAGAAGCAACCAGAAAGTATGCAGATACAAAGACAGAATATGAGTCGATTGAAGAACAGGTGGAAGTGATCGATGATTCCATTGAAAAAGCGAACCGTCAGTTAAATGAGACAACCATTCTGAAGCACAGTAGAGAACCAGATCGCATTGTTAAAAGAACAGATCCACAGTGCGCGGATGAATGATGAACACTTCGATCAGCGTGCCGGTGTTATTGATTCGGAGATAGATGTCCGTGAAGGACAGCTGAAAGAACTTCACACGGAAAAGATTCCATTGAAAAACAGATAGGAAGAAAAGCGGTCAGAAGAAGATAAGATCGAAAAATGAACTGACGGAATTGCAGGAGAAGATTGCTCAGATTACCGGATCTGTCGATGGAAAAAAAGAATCATATTATGGAAATACTGAATAACAGAGCATCTACGAAAGCTCAGATTCAGAAATTCGATACAATGATGGAGCAGATCCAGGTAAGAAAATCGCAGATTAACCGTGAAATCCTTGCAAATGACAGTGAGATCGCAGAAGAGAATGAGAGCCTGAATAAATTCCAAATGGAATTGAAAGTTATTTCCGACAAGATCATTTCACTGAATGACGAGAATAAAGAATATGAACGCAGGATCAGGGAATTGCAGACTAAGATTTCGAAAGAATCCCAGAAGCTGCAGATCGGACAATCTGCTTTTCACAGGGAACAGTCCAGACTGGAATCATTAAAGAATATTACGGAACGGTATGACGGATACGGTAACAGTATTCGTAAAGTCATGGATAATAAGGACCGGGAGCAGGGACTTTTGGGTGTAGTAGCAGATATCGTGAAGGTTGAAAAAGACTATGAGATCGCTATTGAGACTGCACTTGGAGGAAATATCCAGAATATCGTAACGGAGGATGAGGATACAGCAAAACGAATGATTCATTTCCTGAAGAAGAATAAGTTTGGACGTGCAACCTTTCTGCCGTTAACGTCGATCCGTGCGAATTCCGGGATTAACCGGCCGGAAGTACTGAAAGAAACGGGAGTTATCGGGACAGCCAACAAATTGATCCAGGTGGAGAGCAAATATAAAACCCTTGCAGATTATCTGCTGGGAAGAACACTGGTAGTAGATCATATTGATCATGCAACAATGATTGCAAGGAAATACCACCAGTCTATCCGTATCGTAACACTGGAAGGCGAGCTGATCAATCCAGGTGGTTCGATGACTGGTGGAGCATTTAAAAACTCAAGTAATCTTCTGAGCAGACGACGGGAAATCGAAGAATTTGAAAAGACCGTGCAGAAGCTTAAGCAGGAGATGACGGAGATGGAACAACAGATCTCCGGTCTGAAAGAAGAACGTGCAGGGTATTATGAGAAGACCGATGCAATCAGTACAGAACTGCAGAAAGCATATGTCGTACAGAATACGGCGAAGATGAATGCAGATCAGTCATCAGCCAGGATCAGAAGCTTCAGACAGCAGTTTGATAATCTGCGGAATGAAGCTGCGAAACTCGATGCACAGATCACGGAGATCATGGACAATCAGGAATCTATTAATATTGAGCTGGATACATCCGAAAGTCTGGAGAATGATCTGAATCTCACCATTGAGAAAGAGCAGAAAGAACTGGAAGATGTTCATACAAAAGAGAGTATTAAGACCAGAAAATCAGAACAGATTCATCTGGAATATGCAGGATTAGAGCAAAAATATACATTTATCACGGAAAATATTACCCGTATCTGCGAAGAGGTCGATAAATTCCGGACTGAATTGGAAGAGCTGACAAAGAATAAAGGCGGCAATTCCAGGGAGATCACCGAAAAAGAGGAGAAGATCCACGAGTTAAAAACAACAATTGATCATTCCGGAGATTTGTTTGAAGAGATCAAACTTCAGATCGAACATTCAAAAAGTGAACGAATGGAACTGAATAAACGTCACAAAGCGTTCTTTGAAAAACGTGAAGAGATCTCGAAACATATGGCGGATCTTGATAAAGAAGTTTACCGTCTGGAAAGCCAGAAAGAAGGCTGCGAAGAAGCTTCCGAGAAGCAGATTAATTATATGTGGGAAGAATATGAACTCACACTGAATCATGCAAAAGAGCTTAGGAATCCGAATCTGACCGATCTTGCAGATATGAAGAGACGGATCCAGGAATTAAAAAGTGAGATCCGTGCATTGGGAAATGTCAATGTCAATGCGATAGAAGAATATAAAAGTGTATCCGAACGGTATGAATTTCTGAAAGGACAGCATGATGATCTGGTTGAAGCAGCCGAAACACTGGAGCAGATCATCGAGGAACTTGATAATGCCATGCGCAAGCAGTTTAAAGAGCAGTTTGCCAGAATTGCCGCAGAGTTTGATCAGGTATTCAAGGAGATGTTCGGCGGTGGAAAAGGAACGCTGGAACTTATGGAAGATGAGGATATTCTGGAAGCAGGTATCCGGATTATTGCCCAGCCGCCAGGAAAGAAGCTGCAGAACATGATGCAGTTATCCGGAGGCGAAAAGGCACTGACAGCAATAGCACTTCTTTTTGCAATCCAGAATCTGAAACCGTCACCATTCTGCCTGCTGGATGAGATAGAGGCGGCGCTTGATGATAATAACGTAGACCGTTTTGCGCAATATTTGCACAAATTAACAAAATATACGCAGTTCATTGTAATTACACACCGACGAGGAACAATGACCGCAGCAGACAGACTGTATGGTATTACTATGCAGGAAAAAGGTGTCTCTACACTGGTATCTGTCAGCCTGCTGGAAAATGAACTGGATAAATAGGAGGAAGGTATGGGATTTTTTGAAAAACTGGTTGCCGGTCTTGGCAAGACCAGAGATAATATTGTATCAGGAATGGACAGCATCTTTCACGGATTCTCCCGTATCGATGATGACTTTTACGAGGAACTGGAGGAAGTACTGATCATGGGAGACCTTGGTGTACAGGCAACCTATGATATTTTGGATGATCTGAAAGCAAAGGTAAAAGAAAAACACATCAAAGAACCGATGGAGTGCCGGGAACTTCTGATTGAAAGTATCAAAGAACAGATGGATATCGGGGAAACGGCATATGAATTTGAAAATCACACATCCGTAGTGATGGTGATCGGTGTCAATGGTGTGGGAAAGACTACGACGATCGGAAAGCTGGCCGGAAAGCTCCGCGCAGAGGATAAGAAAGTGGTAATTGCAGCGGCTGATACATTCCGTGCTGCAGCAGGAGAACAGTTAAAAGAATGGGCGAACCGTTCGCAGGCTGAGCTGATCGGCGGACAGGAAGGCTCTGACCCGGCATCGGTAGTGTTTGATGCTGTTGCGGCAGCAAAAGCACGGCACGCAGATGTATTAATGATAGATACAGCCGGTCGTCTGCATAATAAAAAGAATCTGATGGAAGAACTCAGAAAGATGAATAAGATCATCGACCGGGGAATTTTCCTGAGGCATACAGAGAGACGCTGGTGGTTCTGGATGCAACAACAGGGCAGAATGCTCTGCAGCAGGCAAAAGATTCAACGATGTGGCAGAAATTACAGGAATTGTTCTGACAAAGATGGACGGAACCGCAAAGGCGGTATCGCAGTTGCAATCCATGCAGAACTTGGCGTTCCGGTAAAATATATCGGTGTAGGAGAGACCATTGGTGATCTGCAGAAATTTGATGCGGATGATTTCGTGAATGCGTTATTCGAAAGACCAAAAGATGATGAGACTTCAGAAGAGGTTTCAGAAAACAAATAAGAGGAAGAGAGGAAATACGAGATGTTAACATTAGAAAAATTCAGCAGGCGAGTGAAATCGTAAAAGAAGTAACCCTTCCAACCAAGCTGGTATACAGTGAATATTTAAGTAACCAGACAGGTGCAGAAGTATATCTGAAACCAGAAAATATGCAGTACACGGGTGCTTACAAAGTACGTGGCGCATATTATAAAATCAGCACAATGAGCGAAGAAAACAGAAAGAAAGGTCTTGTTACAGCATCGGCCGGTAACCATGCACAGGGCGTAGCATATGCAGCAAAAAAATTTGGCTGCAAAGCAACGGTCGTTATGCCGACAGTTACCCCACTGATCAAAGTTAACCGTACCAAGAGTTATGGTGCAGAAGTTGTATTACACGGGGATGTCTATGATGATGCCTGCGCATATGCGATGAAATTAGCAGAAGAAAACGGATATACGTTTGTCCATCCGTTCGATGATCTGGATGTCGCAACTGGGCAGGGCAGTATCGCTATGGAAATCTTTGATGAACTTCCGGATGTAGATTATATCCTCGCACCGATCGGTGGCGGCGGACTGATTACAGGTGTATCTACACTTACAAAACTTCTGAATCCAAATGTAAAAGTAATCGGTGTAGAACCTGCAGCTGCTGCAAGTATGACAGAAGCATTAAAGGAAAGACATCCTGTAACACTTTCCAGTGCAAACACCATCGCAGATGGTACTGCTGTGAAACGTGTAGGAGAGAAGATATTCCCATACGCAGAGAAAAATATTGATGAAGTGATCACCGTTGCAGATGATGATTTGATTGGGGCATTCCTCGATGTAGTAGAAAATCATAAGATGATAGTAGAAAATTCCGGACTTCTGACGGTGGCAGCCCTCAGACAGCTTGATCTGAAAGGAAAGAAAGTCGTATCTATCTTAAGCGGCGGAAATATGGATGTAATCACAATGTCGTCAATCGTACAGCATGGATTGATACAGCGAGACAGAATCTTCTCTGTATCGGTACTGCTTCCTGACAAACCAGGTGAACTGGTACGTGTTGCATCTACGATTGCCAAAGCAAACGGTAATGTAATCAAACTGGAACACAACCAGTTTGTAAGTACCAACCGAAACGCAGCAGTAGAACTTCGAATCACACTGGAAGCCTTCGGAACCGAACACAAGCACCAGATTATGAAAGCGTTAGAAGACGAAGGCTTAAGTCCTAGAGAAGTCAATGCCAAGCTTTATTAATATGATACCAGAGAACTTTTTCAGCGACTATTCAAAAAATGATTATGGAAATCCCATAATCATTTTTTTTGAATAAATATCCATAATAATACTTGACAACACATGTATCATTGTATACAATTATACATGTTGAATTTAGTACTTTACTACGAAAATTATTTTTAGAAAGCAGGCGATGAAAGAATGGAAAACAGGAAAGTATACCTGGATGATCATACAAATTTATTGCAACTGGAAGAACACATGTACCCGTTGGTAGATGTAAAGACGCCGAATGTGTTTCGTAATCTGTTCCATTATGATGAGATTCCGAAAATCGCATTCAATGACCGAATTGTTCCGCATTGTATGCCGGATGAAATCTGGATTACAGATACAACATTCCGGGATGGTCAACAGTCACGTGCCCCATACAGTACGGAGCAGATCGTAACATTATATGATTATTTCCATCGTCTGGGTGGTCCAAAAGGAAAGATCAGACAGTGCGAATTCTTTCTTTACAGTAAAAAAGACAGAGATGCTGTATACAAATGTATGGAAAGAGATTATAAATTTCCGGAAGTAACAAGCTGGATCCGCGCAAGCAAGAAAGATTTCCAACTGGTAAAAGAGATTGGAATGAAAGAAACAGGTATTCTGGTGAGCTGTTCGGACTATCATATTTTCTATAAATTAAAAATGACCAGACGTGAGGCAATGGAGCATTATCTGTCTATTGTAAGGGAATGCCTTGAGACAGGAATCAGTCCGAGATGTCATCTGGAAGATATCACCCGTTCCGACATCTACGGATTCGTGATCCCGTTCTGCCTGGAACTGATGAAACTGATGGATGAGTATAAGATTCCGGTTAAGATACGTGCCTGTGATACGATGGGATATGGAGTAAATTATCCGGGAGCAGTAATTCCAAGATCTATTCCGGGAATTATCTATGGTCTGCGTGTACATGCAGGTGTTCCGAGTGAACTGATCGAATTCCACGGACACAATGATTTCTACAAAGCAGTCAGCAACTCTTCAACCGCATGGTTATATGGTGCTTGTGGCGTAAACTGTTCGCTTTTTGGAATCGGGGAACGTACCGGCAATACACCACTGGAAGCGATGGTATTCGAATATGCACAGCTTCGCGGTACACTGGATGGCATGGATACAACAGTCATCACAGAGATGGCAGATTATTATGAAAAAGAGATTGGTTACCGGGTTCCTTCCAGGACACCATTCGTTGGCAAGAACTTTAATGTGACCAGAGCCGGAATCCATGCAGATGGACTCTTGAAAAACGAAGAGATTTATAATGTATTCGATACCGGTAAATTCCTGAACCGTCCGCCGCTTGTGGCAATTTCCAATACTTCGGGACTTGCAGGTATTGCCCACTGGATCAATACATATTTTAAGCTTCCGGATGATAGGAAAGTGGATAAGAATTCAGAACTGGTAAACGCAGTAAAAGACTGGGTAGATGAACAGTACGAAGAAGGACGTGTAACCGTTCTTACAGACGATGAGCTGATCGCAGTTATTGATCAGAACTGCAAAAGACTGGGTATAGATTTGATTTAATTGGGGTGTTTTTATGGAAGAATATCAGGACAGATCCTTACGAGGAAGAGTGTTCCGGCATCTGCGGGAAGATATTCTGAATGGGGTATATAAAGATCATGAAGAATTAAGGGAAGTAACAATCGGTGAAGAACTGGGGGTAAGCAGAACACCGGTAAGAGAAGCCTTAAGACAATTGGAGTTAGAAGGACTGGTTACGATCATTCCGAATAAAGGTGCGTATGTGACAGCCATTACCAGAAAAGATGTGAAAGATATCTATAAGATACGTTCGCAACTGGAAGGGCTGTGTGCCAACTGGGCAACGAAATATATTACGGATGCGCAGATTGAAGAACTGGAAGAAGTGATTCTTCTGTCAGAATTTCATTTGCATAAGAAGGGAACCGGACAGATTGAACAGATGTCAGAAATGGATGGTAAGTTTCATAAGATATTGTATGAGGCATCCAACAGCAGGATCCTGGAACATGTATTAACAGATTTTCACAAGTATGTACAGCTTGCCAGGACGATGTCGATTGAAGCACCGGAGCGTGCCGAAAAGTCAATAGAAGAACACCGAGAAATACTGGAGGCAATCAAGGCAAAAGATGCGGCAAAAGCAGAACAGCTTGCAAACGAACATATATTACATGTGATGGAAAATCTGCATCTGGAAGAATAATGAAAGATGCCGCGAACAGATAGAAAGGAGACAAACATCATGGCAAAAATTAAAATGACAACACCAATCGTAGAGATGGACGGGGACGAAATGACAAGAATCCTCTGGAAGATGATCAAAGAAGACCTTCTGGAGCCATATATTGAACTGAACACAGAATATTATGATCTGGGTCTGGAGCACAGAAATGAGACTAATGATCAGGTGACTATCGATGCAGCCAATGCGACCAAGAAATATAAAGTAGCCGTAAAATGTGCAACCATCACACCAAATGCAGCACGTATGACAGAGTATGATCTGAAAGAAATGTGGAAGAGCCCGAACGGAACGATCCGTGCAATACTGGATGGAACAGTATTCCGTGCACCGATCGTTGTAAAAGGCATTGAGCCATGTGTAAAGAACTGGAAAAAACCAATCACGATTGCAAGACATGCATATGGAGATGTATATAAAAATACAGAGATGAAGATTCCTGGACCTGGAAAAGTAGAACTGGTATACACGGCAGAAGACGGCACAGAGACCAGAGAACTGGTACACAACTATGCAGGACCGGGTGTTGCACAGGGAATGCATAACTTATGCGGATCTATTGAAAGCTTTGCGAGAAGCTGCTTTAATTATGCATTGGATACAAAGCAGGATCTGTGGTTCGCAACAAAAGATACGATCTCTAAGAAGTATGACCATACATTCAAAGATATTTTCCAGGAAATCTTTGACAAAGATTATGCCGAGAAGTTCAAAGAAGCCGGAATTACATATTTCTATACTTTGATCGATGATGCGGTTGCAAGAGTTATGAAATCAGAAGGCGGATATATCTGGGCATGTAAGAACTATGACGGAGATGTAATGAGTGATATGGTTTCTTCCGCATTTGGTTCTCTTGCAATGATGACATCTGTTCTGGTATCACCGGACGGAAATTATGAATATGAGGCAGCTCATGGAACGGTACAACGTCATTATTACAAGCATCTGAAAGGGGAAGAGACTTCTACAAACTCTGTAGCTACAATTTTTGCATGGACAGGTGCGCTCAGAAAACGTGGTGAGATGGATGGAAATTCCGAATTGACAGCGTTCGCAGATAAGCTTGAAAAAGCAACCATCGATACCATTGAAGAAGGTAAGATGACAAAAGACCTGGCATTGATCACGACACTGGAAAATCCAACTGTATTGAACAGCGAGGGATTTATTAAGGCAATTGCCGAGAAATTAAAGTAGATAATATATGACAAAAACACCATACAATGTGAAAATTCCCGAATGAATTTGACGGATCACAGTGTATGGTGTTTTTATGTATGAATGAACAGCGTATAAATTAAGCGTCTTCCGCTAATTCCTCCCATTTCATATATAATTCTTCTAATTCTTCCGCTATGGCGGCTTTTTCTTTTGCCAATTCCTGGCATTTTACAGAGTTGGTGAAGATTTCTTCCTGAACCATCAGGGCATCGATCTCACCGTCGCGGTCTTCCAGTTCACCGATACGTTCTTCCGTCTTTTTAAGCTCATTCTGACGTTTGCGGAGTCTTGCCTGGGCTTCCTTTTGCTCCTGCCAGCTGAGTTTTGACTCGGATACATTCTTGTCTGTACTGTTATCTGAAACGGATGAGGGTGTAGAGGCTTCTCCGGCATATGCAGTAGTGAGTTCTTCTTTTTTCTCCAGATAATAGTCATAATTTCCGATATAATTTACAAATGTATGATTGACAAGATCCAGAATCCGTGATGCAGTCTGATTGATGAAATAACGGTCATGAGAGACATAAAGTACGGTGCCGGTATAATCATTCAAAGCATTCTCAAGGATTTCTTTGGATGCGATGTCCAAATGGTTGGTCGGCTCGTCGAGGATCAGGAAATTTGCTTCAGAGAGCATCAGTTTCGCAAGAGATACACGTCCGCGTTCCCCACCGCTCAAAGAACTGATCTGTTTGAAGACATCATCACCGGTAAAAAGAAATGCTGCAAGCACATTCCGGATTTCCGTATTCGTAAGAGTCGGATAATCATCGGAAATCTCGTCAAAAATTGTTTTCTCCATATGAAGGACATGATGTTCCTGATCGTAGTAGCCGATCTTAACATTGGAGCCAAGTGTATAAGTACCGGAATCGGCAGATACCACACGGTTTAAAATCTTAAGAAGCGTAGTCTTTCCTGTCCCGTTATCACCGATTACTGCAACATGTTCACCTCGTTTGATCTCAAGATTAACGTCTGTAAAAAGCTCCTGTCCGGGGAAAGATTTGCTTAAATGTTCAACAGTCAGGACATCATTGCCGCTTACACAGGATGGTTCCAGTTTTAGATGTATATCTGTATTAACTTCTATCGGTTTTTCGATAGTCTGCATCTTTTCCAACATCTTTTCACGGCTTTCAGCACGTTTGATGGATTTTTCACGGTTGAAAGAACGAAGCTTTTCGATAACTGCCTCCTGGTGCTTGATTTCCTGCTGCTGGTTAAGATACTCCTTCAGGCGTATGTCGCGAAGCTGCTGCTTCTTTGCTGCATAGTCACTGTAGTTTCCCATATAAGTACGAAGTTCTCCAAGCTCGATTTCAAGAACTTTCGTGACAACTTTGTTCAAAAAATAACGGTCGTGAGACACGATCAGCACAGCTCCCTGGTAGTTTAGAAGATAGGTTTCAAGCCATGCAATGGAATTCAGATCCAGATGGTTGGTTGGCTCATCAAGAAGCAAAATGTCTGGTTTCGTTAACAGAAGCTTGCCAAGAGATACACGGGTTTTCTGTCCTCCGGAGAGAGTGTCGACCGGTTTGGTGAAATCATTTTCCGTAAATCCAAGTCCTTTTAACACACCGGTAATCTCACTTTCGCAAGAATAGCCATTCTCACGTTCAAAAGTGGCCATAAGGCGATTGTAAGTTTCCAGACGGTCGTTCAGAGCGTCACCAGAGAGATGCTTAAGTTCCATCTCAATCTCGCGGATACGGCGCTCCATAGCGATTATATCGGCCTTTGCGGTGCGGACTTCTTCGTAGATCGTATTACCGCTTTGCATCTCCTGATGCTGGGCAAGATAGCCAAGCGTCTTACCTTTTGTCAGAATGACGTTGCCGTCATCCGGGGCTGATTCGCCTACAATCATTTTGAGCAGAGTAGACTTACCGGCACCGTTCGGTCCGACAAGAGCTGCTTTTTCGTGATCTTCTATATGGAAGGATCCATCTCTGACGATGAGGTGTTCACCGAAAGATTTCTGGATCCCGTGACATGCTAATATCATATATTTCCTCCTGCGTTGTGGATAATTGATACATTCGTATTCGTAAAATGCATTTGCACATGCTATTTTATTATAACGGAAATTGTATAAAATTCAACAATAGTTTGACAATAATCTTTCAATTTTATATAATTATTTCAGACTATGATTGGAAGGGTGAATATAGTGGAAGAAAGAGAGATTTCTCGTGCAGTCATTCGTAGATTGCCGAGGTATTACAGATATTTGGGTGAACTGCTGGAAAATGGTGTAGAGCGTATATCTTCGAACGATCTGAGTAAGCGTATGAAGGTGACTGCATCACAGATTCGTCAGGATCTGAATAACTTTGGCGGATTCGGCCAGCAGGGATATGGTTATAACGTAAAGTATTTATATACAGAGATCGGAAAAATTTTAGGATTGGAAGAAGATCATAATATCATTATCATCGGTGCCGGTAATCTTGGACAGGCACTGGCAAATTATGCAGCTTTTGAGAACCGTGGATTTATCCTGAAGGGAATCTTTGATGTAAATCCAAGACTTCAGGGTGTCTCTATCCGAGGCGTACCGATCCGCATGATGGATGACCTGAAAGCATTTGTACAGAACAATAATATTGATATTGCAGTGCTGACGATTCCAAAAGAGAAAGCAATTGAAGTGGCGAATATGCTGGTTGATAACGGAGTGCGTGCAATTTGGAACTTTGCGCACACAGATCTGAATCTTCCAGATAATATTGTTGTCGAGAATGTACATCTGTCAGAAAGCCTGATGCAGCTGTCATACAATATCAGTCGTTACAAAGAGGATCATAAGTAAATTATTATAAAAGAAAAAGGCGTGTAGGAGTAGTCCGGAAGATGGACATATTTTTACACGTTCTTTTGTTGCGGTAAGTATAAAGCAGGACTTGATGGGAGATGATTGGATGCAGCTTTGGGTGAATGCAGCACAGATGAAAGCAGCAGATCAGTATACAATTCAAAAATTAGGGGTTCCTTCCCTGGAATTGATGGAACATGCGGCGCAGGCGTGTGTACAGGTATTAGAAGATGAAAAGGTTGATCTTTCTCATGTCTGTGTTGTCTGTGGTTCGGGTAATAATGGAGGGGACGGTTTCGCAATTGCCCGCATTTTACAAAATAACAGATACTCCGTAGAGACATTTTGTGTGGGAAACCCGGAACATTATACCGAGGAAACACAGGAACAGATGCACCGCTTACAGGAATGCGGCGGGAAGATTACTTATGGAATGCCGCAGGAAGACTCCTATAGTGTGGTCATAGATGCTGTCTTTGGAGTGGGTTTGAGCCGTAAAGTAGAGGGCAGATATCGTCAGGTGATCGAACAGATGAACCGGATGAGGGGAACAAAATTTGCGGTAGATATCCCGTCCGGACTTTCTGCCACAACAGGCTGTATCCTGGGCTGCGCTTTCAAAGCGGACTATACAGTGACATTCCAGTTAAAAAAGATTGGTCTGGAACTGTCACAGGGCAGAAATATGGCCGGCAGGGTTATCGTGCCGGATATCGGCATTTCTACAGATTCTATCTGTGAGGATCAGGAAATAGTCCGGACAGCCGGAAAAGATATCTACCGGAAGATGCTGCCGGACAGACCGGAAGATTCAAATAAAGGCACGTACGGAAGACTTCTTGTGATTGCCGGAAACAAAGGAATGGCCGGAGCCGCTTATCTGAATGCGCATGCCGCTTACATGACAGGGGCTGGGCTGGTGAGAATATACACTTCCTCGGATAATCGGGAAATCTTACAGACACTCCTTCCGGAAGCAATTATCACAACATACGAGGAATATAATAAAGAAGAACTGTTATCACTTCTTACATGGGCAGATAGCGTATGTATCGGTTCAGGTCTTGGAATGAGCAGGCTTTCCGAAAAAATATTAAAAACCGTGATTGAATATGTAAAAGTACCGTGTCTGATCGATGCAGACGGACTGAATCTTCTTGCAGAAAATAAAAATTATCTGAATCAGATGGCCGAGCGCAGATTTGTGATCACACCGCATATGAAAGAAATGTCAAGACTTACAGGCACTCCTGTAGAGGAACTGAAAGCAGACAGGATCCAGATCCTGAAAGATTTTATTTCAAGATACCGGATTACCTGTGTATTGAAAGATTCAAGAACTCTGATCGCAAGCGAAGAGAAAGGTATACGTATGAACCTTACCGGAAACAGTGCGATGGCAAAAGCCGGATCGGGAGATGTTCTCGCCGGCGTGATCTCCGGATGGATGGTGCAGGGAAAAGAAGCGGAAGATGCTGCAGAATTAGGCACATATATACATGGATTGTCCGGTGACCTTGCAAAATTTGAAAAAGGCGTATATAGTGTAATGGCGAGAGATCTGATAGAATATATCAGTAAAGCATTAATGAAACTGGAGGAAGAATAACAGTGAAGCAATATACAAGAGTTTTAGCCAGAGTCAATTTAGATGCGGTTGAATATAATATAGAAATGATGAAAAAAAATATTCATAAGAATACCCAGATGATGGCAGTCATCAAAATGGATGGTTATGGGCACGGGGCTGTCCAGATTGCAAAACTTTTGGAGCCGATGGATTACATCTGGGGATATGCCGTTGCCACATTGGACGAGGCGATACTGATTAAGGATGCATGCCTGAAAAAGCCAGTACTGGTACTGGGATGTATTTTCCCTGATCAGTGGGATGTAATGATCCGTAACGAGGTACGTATGACCGTTTACAGCTATGAGATGGCAAAAGAAGTATCTGAGCTTGCCGAAGCTATGGGATGTAACGTCTATGTCCATATTAAGCTTGATACAGGAATGGCAAGACTTGGTTTCCAGATTACGAAGGAAAATGCAGATGAGATCGCCAGAATCAGCAAGCTGCCGAATCTGGTAATGGAAGGTATGTTCACGCATTTTGCCAAATCCGATGAAGAAGATAAGACATTTACAAAAGAACAGCTGGAGAAATACCTCTGGATGAAAGAGGAATTGAAAAAGCGTAACGTTACATTCACGTATTATCATTGTTCCAACAGTGCCGGCATCATTGATCTGGAAGAAGCCAATATGGATATTGTGCGTGCGGGAATTACAACATATGGAATGTATCCGTCCGATGAGGTGGAAAAAGATAAAGTACCATTAAAACCTGCAATGGAACTGATCAGCCATGTTGCACATGTAAAATGGCTGACGGAAGGAAAGCCGGTAAGTTATGGAGGAACTTATATCACAACACGTCCGACAAAGGTGGCGACGATCCCGGTCGGATACGGAGACGGGTATCCAAGAAGTCTGTCCAATAAAGGCTACGTCCTGATCCACGGACAAAAAGCACCGATCATCGGTCGTGTATGCATGGATCAGTTCATGGTTGATGTAACAGCAATTGAAGATGTAGAATTCGGAGATAAGGTTGTCATCTTCGGACGTGATGGAAAAGAGTTCCTTTCTGTTGATAAACTGGGAGAACTTTCCGGTAGATTCAATTATGAATTTGTGTGTGTGTTAAATAAACGTATTCCGAGAGAATACATCCGGCATGGAGAAGTCGTAGAACAGGTCGACAGTTTTTAAATCGCCGTGTGTTCTTGAAATTTTGCAGAATACATCCGAGAAAAAGGGAAATACTTAGTATATCTTAAGAATCGGAGTGTGAAGCAAGGTGCAGGTGAAACGAGGAGATATTTATTATGCGGATTTAAGTCCGGTAGTCGGATCGGAACAGGGTGGAATTCGTCCAGTTCTGATCATACAGAATGATGTTGGCAACAGGCATAGCCCGACCGTCATCTGTGCGGCGATCACCTCAAGGATGAACAAAGCAAAATTACCGACACATGTGGAAATTGACGCAAGAAGGTATCATATTGTCAGAAATTCCGTGGTTTTACTGGAACAGATCCGTACGATCGATAAGCAGAGACTTAAGGATCTGGTATGTCATCTGGACGAAGAGATAATGAACAAGGTTGATGAAGCAATTCGAATCAGTTTCGAGCTTCATACATAGAGAAGGAGTTAAGGATAATTAATTATGGAAGAGGGAAGTTTATTCCAACGAATGAAACAGATATTTCACGAAGATGAAATGGACGAAGAGATGCAGAAAGAAGCGGCAGGTCTGATCCGCAATATTTTCCGTTATATGGATAAGGATGCAAAGGATATTATGACCCACCGAAAAAATATTGTAGCAATCGATGGAGACTGGTCACTGGAAGAGGCTTTGCAATTCATGCTGGATGAACGCTTTTCAAGATTTCCGGTCTATCAGGAAGATATCGATGAGATCATCGGGATCATTCATCTGAGAGATGCAACGTCCGGCTATCTGGACAAGTCAAAACGGCAATGTCCGGTAAAAAATCTGGAGGAATACCTCCGTCCGGTTACATATATTCCTGAAACAAAGAGCATTGATACTCTTTTCAAAGAAATGCAGGCGGCTAAAAATCATATGGTCGTTGTGCTGGACGAATACGGACAGACTTCCGGCCTTGTCGCAATGGAAGATATCCTGGAAGAGATCGTCGGAAATATTCTGGATGAATATGATGAAGAAGACGAAATGATCAAAAAACAGAATGACGGAAGTATGATTGTCAATGGTCTGACTGAACTGGAGGATCTGGAAGATCTGATTCCGGTAACATTTGACAAAGAAGATTATGAGACACTGAATGGATTTCTGATCGATAAACTGGAACACATCCCCGGAGAAGACGAAACCTGTGTTGTTGACTATGACGGCTATCGTTTCACGGTATTACAGATCCGATAATAATATAATTCAGACAGTTAAGATTGAAAAAGTTTTCGAAGCGTGATTAGAATAGACAACGTGTGTAATAATACAATTTTAAAAAAATGAT
>ENA-OPYX01000682-OPYX01000682.1-human-gut-metagenome-genome-assembly--contig:-NODE-682-length-19755-cov-5.785867_pt1 | contig 19755 bp, 20 predicted proteins | sample MGYA00242639_ERZ504486 | MGnify/ENA primary metagenome ERZ504486 (study PRJEB26092, sample SAMD00036296) | human gut metagenome | host: Homo sapiens | study: EMG produced TPA metagenomics assembly of... | reverse complement strand
TATATCCTCCTTTTCCATTTATGTAGTCCATTACTACCTTCTTCTTGAATTCATAACTGTATTTTGACATAAAAATACCGACCTCCAAAGTTAGATTTTTTAGGTCTAACTTTTGGGGGTCGGGTCACATATGACAGGGTGCAGTTTTTTGATAAGGTTTTTTATAAAAAGTTGGGGTAATTTATAGTTTAGCACATAATTTAAGTTGAATTTATCATTTCTTCGGGAAGAAATTTTGTTACCTCTAATCTGCAAAACTTTTACTCGAAATCTTAAATAAGAGTTTTTTATATTTAACAAAAACAGAACTGTTTTAAGACAATATTTTTATTTGACAAGGAAAAAGCAGAGTGATATACTAAGGTTAGAATAAACTAACTTACAAGGGGTTGTTATTATGGAATCTATTATTTCTACAATTATTGTTTGTGCGGTTATCGCTGTTATATGTGTAATCGGTGTTTTAAAATACATCAAAAACCTTAAAAGCGGTTGCTGCGGTACAAGCGGCGACAGCATAAAAAAAGTTAAGCCGCAGGACAGTAATGTGAATAATTACAGCTTTGAATACAAAATAAAAAATCGACGGTATGACTTGCAAAAACTGCGCAATTCGAGTGGAAAATGCTTTAACTCAAAAGAAAATTATCTTGCAAAGGTAAAACTTTCGGAAAAATTCCGCTTATGTGAGAACAAAGCAGGAAATTGCCGAAAAAGAATTGAGAGATATTGTAATAAACGCAGGATATATTCCTATGAAGACAGAGAAAATCTAAAACAGTCTGCTGCGTAGGCAAAATGCATACAAAGCAGATATTTTTAACGACTTAGGTTAGTTAAAGCTAACTAAATGAATTTTTAAAATAACTTTATTTATTTTTACTTGACAATATTTGCTTTGTATGTTAAATTTCTTTATTATTGAACATATGAACAAATAAACATATATTCATATAAATAGCAGGAGGTAGTTTATGTTTCTTGAAATTAAGAGTATAGAAAAGTATTACGGCACAGGGGAAAATCGTACAAAGGTATTAAAAGGTATTACCACCGGAGTTGAGAAAGGCAAGATTTGCGTTTTGCTCGGTCCGTCAGGTTCGGGTAAGTCAACCTTGCTCAACATTATCGGCGGAATAGAAAAAGCCGATGGCGGCAGCATTGCCATTGAAGGCAGTAAAATCGAAGATATGAACGAAAAGCAGCTTTCGCTTTACAGAAGAAATCATCTCGGTTATGTATTTCAGTTCTATAATTTAATTCCGAATCTTACTGTAAAAGAAAATATAGAGGTAGGAGCATTTTTAAGCAAAAATCCTCTTGATACAGATGAACTTTTGCATACTCTCGGCTTGTGGGAACACAAGGATAAAGTTCCGAGTCAGCTTTCAGGCGGTCAGCAACAGAGAACATCAATAGGCAGAGCAATTGTAAAGAATCCCGATATTTTACTCTGTGATGAGCCGACAGGTGCGCTTGATTATAAAACTTCAAAGGATATTTTAAAACTTATCGAAACCATTAATCAAAAGTACGGAAACACCGTAATTATCGTAACTCATAACGACGCTATCAAATTGATGGCAGATAAGGTTATCAAACTCAGAGACGGAAATATTCGTAAAGAATATGAAAATACCGAAAAAGTTAATGCCGAAGATCTTGATTGGTAAGGAGATGAATTTATGAAGAATCCGCTTAATAAGCGACTGCCACGAGAACTTAAGGGAGATATCGGAAAGTATATTGTTATTTTTATATTCTTATTGGCTACAATCGGAGTTGTATCAGGTTTTTTGGTTGCCGGTACAAGTATGAAAACCGCTTTTGACGAAAGTTTTGATAAAAATAATATAGAGGACGGTAATTTTGTTCTTGAAAGCAAGATGACCGATGACCTTAAAACAAAACTTGAAGATGAAGATTTAACGCTTTATGATAATTTTTATAAAGAAGAAACCTATAAAAGCTCTACATACAGAATTTATAAAATGAGAAACGATGTAGATAAGATAGAACTTTTTGACGGAGAATTTCCAAAGACAGACAATGAAATTGCACTTGACAGATTATTCAGCGAAAATAATGATATAAAAATCGGCGATAAAGTAACGCTTGACGGCAAGGAATACAAAGTCAGCGGTTATGTTGCTTTTTCCGATTACACATCATTGTTCAAAAGTAATACAGATATGATGTTTGACGCTCAAAACTTTACTGTTGCAACTGTAACAGATAATGCTTTTGACAAAATTTCCGATAAAAATTTAAACTATTGCTATTCCTACACTTTTAACGATGCTTCATATTCAGAGCAGGAAAAGCACGATAAAAATACCGATATAAAAGAATTGATTGCAAAAAATGCAGAGCTCAAAAACTTTATTGCCGAACCCGATAATCAGGCAATACATTTTTCGGGCGATGATATCGGTTCGGATACATCTATGATGATAACTCTTTTATATATCGTTATTGCTATTATGGCATTTGTATTTGCAGTTACTACTTCAAATACTATTGAAAAAGAGTCAGCTGTTATCGGTACACTCAGAGCATCAGGCTATACAAGAGGCGAATTATTAAGACATTATCTTGTTTTGCCTGTAATTGTTACTCTTATCGGTGCGGTACTCGGTAATATTCTCGGATATTCGGTATTTAAAAATGTTATAGCAGATATTTATTACGGAAGTTACAGCCTTGGCCCGTATGTTACATTGTGGAATGCATATGCTTTCTTTATAACAACCGTTGTGCCTTGTATAATTATGGTACTTGTCAATATATTTATTCTCAGCAAAAAGCTTTCGCTTTCACCTCTTAAATTTTTGCGTCATGACCTTAGCAAAAAAAGAGAAGAAAAAGGTTGTTGAAGTTACCTGATTTTAAATTTATGACAAAATTCAGACTTCGTGTGATTTTTCAAAATAAATCCGGCTACATTGTTATGTTTATAGGTATTTATTCTCGAACTTTATTTTAATGTTCAGTCTTTTATTGACACCGTTGGTAAATAATTTTAAGACAGAAGTAATCGATAATATGATTTGTAATTATCAGTATGTTTTAAAAGTTCCTGTTGAAACAGATACTAAGGGAGCGGAAAAGTACGCTGTAACCACACTCGAAACCGATTTTGAAAATTCGGACAATTCGGATGAAATTACCGTGTATGGTGTGGATAAGGATTCGGACTATGTAAAAGCAGGTTTTGTTGACAGAAATTCTGTTTTTGTATCCGAGGGTGTATTGGAAAAATTCGGATTAAAAGTCGGAGATAATCTTGACTTAAAGACAAAGTATGATGATAAAACTTATCGACTGACAATAAGCGGTACATATAAATATCCCGCATCACTTGCAGTCTTTACAGATATAGAAAATTTCAGAAACGAATTTGAAAAAAGCGATGATTATTTCAGCGGATATTTTTCGGATAATGAAATAACCGATATTGATGATAAGTACATTGCAAGCAAAATTACTCAAAAGGATTTGACTGTTGTTTCCGACCAAATGACAGATTCAATGGGCGGAATGATTCCTATAATTGTAGTATTTTCCGTTGTCCTTTATATGTTGCTTGTTTACCTGATTTCTAAAGTTATAATCGAAAAGAATGCAAATTCCGTTTCGATAGTAAAAATACTTGGCTATCAGAATGGAGAAATCACAAGACTTTATATTATGTCAACAGCGATTGTAGCCATTCTTTCGGTAATAATCAGCTTGCCGATTTCGTATTTGTTTATGAAAGCTATATATTCCGAAATTATCAGGAGTTTTTCAGGCTGGCTTACTTTCTACATTGACCCTATGGTTTATGTTCAAATGCTTGTTTTAGGCATACTTGCATATGCTGTTGTAGGTGCGCTGCAGTTCAGAAAAATTAAAAAAATTCCTATGGAAGAGGCTCTTAAAAACGCAGAATAAAAGTACAGACCGATACATTTTGATGTGTCGGTCTGTTGCTTTAGTTTTGAAAATTGATTTGTTGTTCCGTAATTAACGGATAGCGTATAAGCTCTGTACCGTCAAGATTTTCTCTGTGCATATCTACGGCGGAAATCTGATGATTATTATAGGTTGTGTAGTAATAAATTCCCTTTGCGGCATTACAGCAGGAAGTATAAATTGTAATTTCATACTTTCCTTCGCTGACTTCACAACAACCTCGTTGCTGATCTACAGAGCCGAGAATATGGAAAAATTGGCTTACACTTTCGTTTTCGCTTTCACCTGAAATTGAATTCATTTTAGTAAATGCAGCTCTCGCAAATCGTGATGCAGATGAAAGATCACCCGGCAATCCGATTGCCCCCATACCACGGCTGTACGAATTAAGTGTAAGTCCGTTTGCAAATGTATTCTGCGGTTGTTTAGCGGAGAGCGACATATAATTATTCAGCAGAAACATCTGTGTTTCAAACGGTGGATTGTTAGTGAGTACACCGACAGGATTATCGTAAATATGAAGTCCGTCCGCAACGGATTCAACGGTTATAGATTCGTTTTTATCTGCAATTATCCAGTGAAGCCCGGCGGTCGGAAGTTTATCGCTGAACGGAGTGCCTGTGAGATTAATTTTTGCAAGCAAGTTTTTTGCATCGGTTACACTCGCACATTTGCTTAAGATATACGGTATAAATTCAAATTGCGCCACATTTTCCTTACTGTCGTCAGGTTCGGCATAAACGGCATTTCCGACAAAGTTAAGTCCTGCCATTCCAAGCCCTTTTTCGTTGATTGCATCATAGTAGAGCGGATAATTACCTGCAATATGAGCCATTCCGATTATTGCATAATGGGAGCTGCAAGTGCTTGTATGACGAAAATCAAAGGCATAGTTTCTCGGTGTAATTGTAATTTCATCACCGTAAGAAAATTCGTAATCAAGAGTTCGTCCAAAATAAAAATCCTTTGTTTTGTATGTTGCGGCAGTACACATATATAAACCTCCTTGTGTTATTGTTTTCTAAAAATAATTTATATGTAAATGTTTAAAAATAATATCAGACTCCTCGCCAACCGACAAGGAGTCCTTTTGATTTGCAGTCAGATTATTACCACTTAAGTTCGCCGTCACCGCCCATAAGTTTTGTCATTTTTTCAATTTTTTCAAGCGGAAACGGGGGAGATGATACGGGTTTCATTGCAATAGACATAAGCTTCATCAGGTTATCGTCAGCGGCAATTCTGTTTGAGCTTAATGTTCCGCAGATTTTGCAGCGGTGAATAATCGCCCATTCGCCGCTTTTGCGAACCCATACTGCGACAGGTTCCATAGTTCCTCCGCAATCTGCCTCACGATCACCGGGCTCAATATCAAGATGCTGACTTGACAGGCAGTAAGGGCAATGATTGCGATGGTCGCTTCCCGCACCGTTAGGTACAACAAGTCTGCCGCATACCTTGCAGATAAAACTTTCGTTGCAAGCGTGTGATTTATAATAACCTTTTTTATATGATTTTTTTCTTGTTTTCTCTATTCATAGAGCATAATCCTCCAAAAAGTAAAATCAAAAACCTTTTGGGAGGTTTGTGGGTAAAAGTAGCAAACCTCCCGATTATGCTACTATTACAGTTGTATTAGTCTTTGTCAAACACTAATCTCCTTATTAAAATATTTATGAAAAAGCCAAGGCTTAGTCAACAATCGGTATTTTTATTATATCACATATAAAATATTTTTCAATATACATCAAGTGAATTTTTGTATAAAATTATATTTTAATTTTACTCCCACTCTGTCCTTGTGATTCCGTACACAACAGTTGTTTCATTTTCACTGTCAATAAATTCATCAAGTTTTTTACAACCGTATGACACAGCGACAGCGGCGGAGGGAATGTTATCTTTTAAGCAAACTGCCCACAAGCCAAAGCCGAAAATATTGTATCGCTCAATGCTTTTGTCAATCCAATTCATTACTCTTGTTTTACAAATGTATATGGATAGTGTTGCGTTATATCCGAATCTGCCAAAACAGAATATAGTGCACTGAAATCATCTTTTGTTAGCTCACGAATAAATAATCGTTCTGTTTCCGTAATCATAAAATCACCGTAATAATTTATATTTAAAGCTTTTTAATGTCAATCATTTGGTATAAATATTTGAGAAAATTTAATATACATATTGGCTAACAAATTTGTTTATTGTATAATAAAGATAAAGAGGTGAAATTTATGCACATAGTAGTATGTCTTGAAGATTGCAACGGAATTATGTTTAACAAAAGGCGCGTTTCGTCAGACAAAATTTTGATTTCTAAAATTATTGAAATGACTCAAAACAAAAATTTATGGGTAAGCGAATATTCAAAAGAATTATTTGTAGATAAAGAATTGAGAAATACTCGGTTGATGACAGTTTATGATATATCTGATTTAGTGAAAATTGAAAATAACGATTATTTTTTTATTGAAGATATTTTACCGGATAATTTAGAAAGATGTTCTGAATTAATAATTTTTCATTGGAACAGAAGATACCCGTCAGATGTAAAGTTTGCATACGATTTAAAAGATTTTACGCTTGTTTCAAGTTCGGATTTCAAAGGCTTTTCACACCCTGAAATAACCGAGGAATATTTAAAAAATATTAATTTATAAAACAGAAAGGAAATGACTATGAAAAGGAAAAGTATTTTATTGTTGGCAGGAGCAATAGCACTGTCTGTATTTGGAGGCTGTGTATCCACAGTTTTAGATACATCATCGGAAACAAAAGAAAGCTATACTCAACAAAGTGAAGATAAATCACAACAAAAAGCGACTGTAAATCCTACGAAACTGCAGACTCCGAAATTTGACCTTTCGTCAATACCTGAATATTCTGGCAACCCCTATGTGGAAATAAATGACAATGAACCGTATTTCAGTGATGACGAATATACAACATCGCCGTTTGAGTACTACAGTGATTTGGATACATTAGGCAGATGTGGAATGGCATATGCCTGTGTGGGAAAAGATATTATGCCAACCGAGGAGAGAGGTTCAATAGGTTCGGTAAAACCGTCAGGATGGCAGACGGTAAAGTATGATTGTGTTGACGGAAACTATTTGTATAATCGCTGTCATCTTATCGGCTATCAGCTGACGGGCGAAAACGCAAACGAAAAGAACCTCATTACCGGTACCCGTTACCTAAATGTTGAGGGTATGCTGCCTTTTGAAAATATGGTTGCCGATTATGTAAAAGAAACCGATAACCATACATTATACAGGGTTACACCGATATTTAAGGATGATGAACTTGTTGCACGAGGGGTATTAATGGAGGCAAAGTCTGTTGAAGATAACGGCGACAGTATTACTTTTGTGTGTACTGCTATAATGTTCAGCCCGATATAAAAATAGATTATAAACGGGTGAAAGTGAATATACAGTACCGACAACCAAGGAAGAACCAAAAGTTGAATCCAAAGTTGAGTCCAAAGCAGAGTCAAAAGCCGAAAGTCACTATGAAGACCCCGAAGAATCTCCGAAAAATGAGAATACAGACACACATACATATAATACTGAATACCAATACTAAAAAATTCCACTATCCTGATTGCTCGGCAGTAAAAAGAATGAAAGATTCCAATAAAGAGGAATTTACAGGCACTCGTGATGAAGTAATAAGCAGAGGATATGACCCGTGTCAAAAATGTTTTCCGTAACAATAAATAATTATCAAAATAATAAATAACTGTAAAACATAAGGGAACTTCTCGGTTGAAAAGTTCCCTTAATTTCATGCAAGTGCTTTTTTATTTTTAAAGCCTTTCATTTTTATATAGTAAACCGCAAGCATTAACAGCATACTTGCCGTCCATGCGGCAGGACCTGCAACGCAGATTGATATATAACCGATTATTGAGCTTAAAATAACCGGTGCACATATTCTCATAAGTACCTCGATAAGCGAGCCGATCATCGGAATAATGCCGTTTTTAAGACCCTGTATTGTGCCTCTGTAAATGAACAACATTCCGAGAGTAAATTCAAACGGGCAGTTCCAGAATATGAATTGTACGGAATAATCTATTGTTTGCTGAGAGCTGTTGCTTGTGAATATTCCCGTAATCGGTGTGGCAAACAACATTGTTAATGCGCCTACTGCTATTGCGTATGTTATGCAGAGAATAAGGCAGTAGTTTACGCCTTTTCGTATTCTGTCATATTTTCCTGCGCCCTCATTTTGTCCCGCAAAGGTAGCAATTACCATGCTCATTGAGTTCATCGGATTTTGAACAAGCATCTGCACTCTGTTGCCGATAGTATATCCTGCAACCGCATATGAGCCGAACTGATTTACAAAATACTGCAAAACCATCATACCTATAGAAATTACAGAGTTTTGAAGTCCCATAGGACAGCCGACTTTAAGTTCGTCAGCAACCATTCTGCCTATACTTGTAAAACTTTCTTTGGTCGGCAAAAGAAGTTTAACTTTAAAACATATGTAAATACAGCAAAGCACTGCGGAAATTAATTGTGAAACTACAGTTGCTATTGCCGCACCTGCAACATCCCATTTGAATACTACTATAAACAGCAGGTCAAGTCCGACATTCAGAACAGAAGAGAACAACAGTAAATACAACGGAGTTTTGCTGTCACCGACCGATCTGAGCAATGATGCTGTAAGATTATAAAGCATAGTTGCCGGTATGCCGAGGTAGATTATTGTAAGATACCGGCTTGCGTAATCAAAAGTTTCTTTTGTAGTGCCGAGCATTGTTAAAAACGGATTTACTAAAATACAAAAGCAACTGTAAGTACGGCAGATGATATAATTCCGATTAATATATGTGCGGCAACACTTTTTTTGATTTGCTTAATATTTCCTGCACCGAAGTGCTGTGAGGTGATTACCGAACAGCCTGCCGATAAACCTATGAAAAAGCCGAGCGCAAAAAAGTTAAGAGAGCTTGTAGAGCCTACCGCCGCAAGTTTGATTTCGCCAAGCGTTTGCCCCACTATCAAGGTATCAACTACATTATATAATTCCTGTAAAAGGTTTCCTATAATTACGGGAATGGCAAAAAAATAAAATCTGACTGAATATTTTACCCTGCGTCAGATTTCGTACGGATTTTGAACCGGTCATAATAATTCACACTTCTTTGTTAAAATTTATTGTAAAGAATAATTATGGACTACAATATCCTTAAATTCGTATGAATTATAGCATAGCAGAATAAAAAAGTAAATCCTAAAATTTTGAAAAATACACTGATGTTTACTTAAAAAATTTTTACAAAATGCACAGTTGTGTTTATAAGAGAAAAGTAAAATTACAAGATGTTTAGTTGTAGTGTGAAATATTTACGCAAACAAAAACAGGCGAAAAAATCACGCCTGTTTATCGTAAAAATATTTAGGTTAAATGTAAAATGTTAATCAAAAGCAGCCATACCATACCGTAATATGTCACAACTGCAACAAGGTCGTTTATGGTTGTAATCAATGGGCCTGACGCTACGGCAGGGTCGATTTTCATTTTGTTGAAGAACATAGGAACAAGTGTGCCGATAAGGCTTGAAATTACCATAGACGCCAAAAGCGAAAATCCTACACAGCCCGATACAATAAACGAGTAGGCAATATCGTTTCCTTTAATAAGGAAAATATACAGACCGACAAAAATCACTGCCATTACACCGAGGAAAATTCCGTTTGAAAATCCGACTTTCATTTCTTTGACGGTGAGTTTTAATTTGTCTGACGCTGTCAGATTTTCATCCATAAGTACACGGATTGTAACCGCAAGCGATTGAGTGCCTACATTTCCCGCCATATCAAGTATGAGCGACTGAAAGCATATAACTATCGGAATAACGGCTACCACCGATTCAAAAATGCCTACCACCGAAGATACTCCCATACCGAGAAAAAGCAGAATAATTAGCCAAGGCAATCTTTTCTTTGTGCTTTGAAAAGTGGTTTCGTTTAAATCTTCTTCTGCGGTCAAACCACCGAGTTTTGCGTAATCCTCACCGAGTTCCTCGTCCACAACCTGAACAATATCATGGGCGGTAATAACGCCGAGAATATGTTTTTCGTCATCAAGCACAGGGATAGAATCTTCAGCATAGTCTTTTAATTGTTCAATACAATCCGTAATTTTTTCGTGTGCCGTTACAAAAGGATATGACTTTACTATGATGTCATCAAGATTTTGATAATTCCTTGCAACAATTAAATCTTTCAAATCAATAGCGCCGAAAAAACAGTTGTTGTCGTCAACAGCGTAAATTGTATTGATATTATCATTTTCACCTGCCTGCGAGATAAGTTCGTGTCTGGCTTCTTTTATAGAAAGATTTTTGCTTATAACGATGTAGTTGGTAGTCATTTCACTGCCGATTTCATCATCGTCATAAGATAAAATCATTCGTACATCTTGTTTTGCATCGTTGTCAAGCAAGGCGACTATTCTTTTTCTGTCGTCATCGCCGAGCTTTTCAAGAATATCTACCGCATCGTCGGAGTCCATTTCCGAAAGCAGATTAGCAACTTTATCGGAATTAATTTCTTTCAGATACTCTTCCGAATCTTCAATGTAAGAAAATATTTCCGCAACAAGTTCCACACCGAGAACAGGGTAGAGCGCTTTTCTTTCGTCGGCAGTCATTTTTTCAAGAGCGTCGGCAATATCGCTTGTATGGTAGTCGGAAATTTTTTCTATAAGCTCGTCTTTTGGAAGTCCGCTCCTGAAAATCTTTACGATTTCATCTGCATACATTGGTTTGTTTAATACTTTCTCTGTCATAGCATTACCTCCCATTTGCCTCAAAAGGGCATAAAAATACCACCGCTATTCCCACAGCAGTTTAACAATTGATTGTTGAGCAGTATAGGATAATATTCGGTGGAACAGAAAGTAATATTATGTTTACAAAAGGCTAAACATCAGTCAGAATTTAACAGACAGCCTTACATTGAGTATTTCCGTAACACCTGTTTGAATACTTCGACCAAAACTACTGCAACTGTCCATTAAATCTCACCTCCGATTAAACTTTATCATATATTAATTTATCACCTAAATATATTTATGTCAAGTAAGTATAAGAATTTAGATTTAAAATTTACAATCCGATAACAATATTATGCACAAGTTGTTTGCAGCTTATAAAATATTATGAATTGTGACAGATTTCCCTATAAAAAGTGATGCTTTATATTTGCAATTTGTGCCGCAGCACAAAGAAATTTGTGCATAAAAGTGTTGCGCTCATAAAATATCGTGGTATAATAATGGCATAAACAAAAGAGATTTCAAAGCAATGGGGCTTCGTTGAACACGAAGTCCCATTTGTGATTTGATAGGGTATGATTTGAAAGGATGATAATTATGACACCTGAAAAAATTGTTGAAAACCATAAGAAATATGTACTTCAGTCATGGAGCAAGCAGGGTAACTTAAATCCTATTCCTGTTGCAAAGGCAGAGGGAATTTACTTCTACGATTTTGACGGTAATAAATATACAGATATGTCTTCACAGCTTGTAAACCTTAACTTAGGTTACGGTAACGAAGCTATCGGAGATGCAATTAAAGAACAGGTTGATAAGTTTTGTTTTGTAGGCCCGTCATACGCAACAGAGGCAAAGTCAACACTTGCGGAAATGATTATTAATCTTCTTCCGGACAGTTTTGGCAAAGTATTCTTTACAAATGCAGGTGCAGATGCAAACGAAAACGCAGTAAAGATTGCAAGAATGTTTACGGGCAGAAACAAGGTATTCAGCCGTTACAGAAGTTATCACGGTTCTTCATTCGGCGCAGGCAACCTTACGGGCGAGCCGAGAAGATATCCGCTTGAGCCGGGTATTCCGGGATTTGTAAAATTTTTTGATCCGTATGTTTACAGAGAGGCTGTTGAATTTGAATCCGAAGAGGCAGCTACAAAATATTATCTCACTAAATTGAGAGAGCAGATTATTTACGAAGGCCCTGACAGTGTAGCCGCAATCGTTATGGAAACAATTACAGGTTCAAACGGTGTAATTATTCCTCCTAAGGGTTACTTACCGGGAGTAAGAAGGATTTGTGATGAGTTCGGTATTCTGATGATTTGCGATGAGGTTATGGCAGGTTGGTGCAGAACAGGTAAAATGTTTGCATTCCAGAATTTTGATGTAGTTCCAGATATTGTATCATTTGCAAAGGGCGTTACCTGCGGCTATGTTCCGCTCGGCGGCGTTGCGGTATCGCAGAAAATCGCAGATTACTTTGACGATCATCTTCTTTCCTGCGGTCTTACATACAGCGGTCATCCGCTTGCTTGTGCGGCAGGTGTTGCCTGTGTAAACTACTACAGCGAGGCTAACATTCTTGACAATGTAAACAAGGTTGGCAAGGTGCTCGGTGAAATTCTTGAAGAAATGAAAGAGAAACATCCTTGTGTAGGCGATGTAAGATATATCGGCTTGTTCTCTGCTATTGAACTTGTAAAGGACAAGAAAACAAAAGAACCGTTAGTTCCGTACGGCAAGGATGAAAAAGGCATTATGGGCAGTCTTGTAGGAATGTTAAAGAAGAAAAAGTTTATGACTTATTCACACGAAAATATGCTCTTTGTAAATCCGCCGCTTATCATTACAGAAGAACAGATCAGGGAAGAAATGGTAAAGATGGACGAAGTTCTTACATATGTTGACAATGAATTGATTTGATACTATAATAGTAAAATTCTAAAATAACGGGAGATATTAAAATGTCACATTTTGTAGTTCCAAATCACATAGTAGTCGGCAAAGGCGTGCTTAACGAGGCTGCACCGCTTTTAAAAGAAATGGGCAGAAAGGCTTTTATCGTAACAGGCAGACACATTGCGGTTTCGGATATGATGAAAAAACTAACGGCATTGCTTGACGAAGAGGGTATAGGATATGTAATTTTTAACGGCATTACAGGTGAGCCTGACGATGTTATGATAAATAACGGTGTAAAGATGCTTAAAGAGTCCGATTGTGATTTTATTATCGGAATCGGCGGCGGAAGTCCTCTTGACTCGGCAAAGGCAATCGCAGCAATGGCAGTAAACGATGGCAGTATTGCGGATTTCAGCGGAAAAGAAATTACAGGCGAAATTTTGCCGCTTGCTGCAATTCCGACTACCGCAGGTACAGGCAGTGAGGCAACTAAATTTACGGTAATTACCGATTCCAAAAAGCAGATAAAAATGCTTTTGAAAGGTGATGTGCTTGTTCCAAAACTTGCAATTGTAGACAGTGAATTTACTGTCGATGCACCCAAAAGTGTTACAGCCGCAACAGGACTTGACGCTCTTACACACGCAGTAGAGGCTTATACCTCTAAAAAAGCTTTTTCTATGACAGATACGCTTGCGGTTTCCGCAGTAAAAAGAATTATGAAATATTTGCCGATAGCTTATAAAGAACCCGACAATGCAGAGGCAAGGGAGCAGATGAGCATTGCGGCTTTGGAGGTAGGCATTTGTATAAATAATTCAATCGTAACCATTGTTCACGGAATGAGCCGCCCTATCGGTGCATTCTTCCATGTGCCGCACGGTATGTCAAACGCAATGCTTTTAAAGGAATGTTTAAGTTTTGCGGTATCGGGTGCATATGAAAAATTTGCAAATTTGGGCAGAGCAACAGGTATTGCAGACAATGATGATTCGGATTCGGCAGCAGCCGAAAAATTTATTGATTCATTGCAGAATATCTGTGATGTATGCGAAATTCCCACTCTTGAAAAATACGGCATAGACAGAGATGAGTATTATTCAAGAATATCTAAAATGGCTATTGATGCGGTAGCCAGCGGAAGTCCCGCCAATACGATTAAGACGGTAACCGAGGACGACTGCATAGAAATTTACAAAAAACTGTATGCTTAAAGCATTCGGTAAAATTTAAGATTACAGGCACAGCAAAGGCGCAGTGAAAACTCAACTTTGCTGTGCCTTTTTTATTATTCGGGAGGTAAGATATATGAATTTGAACAGCGAAGCAATTATGAAAAATGATGTTGAAATCGCTATAAATAATGTGTCGGTGGTGTTTAAGGATAATCAGGGCAACGATGTTAAGGCACTCGACAATGTGGATTTTGATATTCACAAGGGAGAATTCATTTCACTTCTCGGACCTTCCGGCTGCGGTAAAACAACCCTTTTAAGAACAATTGCCGATTTGCTTGAACCTACATCGGGCAATGTCAGAGTAAGTAATATGACTCCTAAGGAAATAAGACTTATGCAGAAATTCGGAATTGTATTTCAGAATCCCGTACTTTTTGAATGGAGAACAGTTAAGAAAAACATTGAACTTCCGCTTGAAATTATGGGCTACTCTAAAACAGACAGGTCCGACAGAGCAGACGAAATGCTTGAGATGGTAGGACTTACAAAGTTTGCAGACCATTATCCGCAGCAGCTTTCGGGCGGTATGCAGCAGAGAGTAGGCATTGCGAGAGCCTTTGGCATAAGACCCGAAATACTTTTGATGGACGAGCCTTTTTCGGCACTTGATGAGTTCACTAAGGAAAAGTTACACCTTGATCTTTTAAATATCTGGGAAAAGACAAACAAAACAATTGTATTTGTAACTCACAATATTCAGGAGGCTGTTTTCCTTTCAACAAGAATTTGCGTTCTTTCTCCACATCCGGGCAGACTTTCGGCTGTCGTTGACGCTGATTTGCCTTATCCGAGAACGATTGATATGAGAGATACTCCTCATTTTGGCGAACTCGTTTCAAAGGTAAGAAACAGCTTTGAGGGTGGTAGCTTATGATGAAGATAATTAAAAAGATAAAAAGCTCCAAAGCATCGGTAACTTTGGTTTGGGTGCTTGGAATACTTGTAATATGGGAGATATTTGCTTTTGTGGTAGCCGCCGCAAAACGAACCCCCGAAAACATTATGCCGCATATATGGCAGATAGCTTATTCGTTTATTGACCCTAAACCTGTAGCAAACGGTATGAGCTGCTTGCAGGTTGTGCTTGTAAACGCAGAGCAAACGCTTTCAAGAGCAGGGCAGGGCTTTTTGATTGGTACATTAATCGGATTCGGACTTGCAATTTTAATGAAACTTTCAAATACAATCAATAAAATTGCCGCTCCGTACCTAATGCTTATACAGCTTATACCTATTCTCGGTATGGCACCAATTATTCTTGCAATGACTCACGACATTGGTTCAAGCCGAATTATCATTGCGGCAATCCTTACATTCTATCCTGTGGCTACAAATACACTTGCAGGACTTAACTCGGTGGAAAAACAAAAGTATGAACTAATGTATTCATATGTGGCAAAGAAATCCACAGTTTATTTCAAGATGCTTATCCCGTCCTGTATTCCGTATTTCTTTACAGGATTGAAGATAGCGGCACCGATGGCAATTACAGCTTCAATCCTTGTAGATACCTTGCAGGGTGACGGCGGACTCGGTTGTATGCTCTCACAGTCGCTTAAACACGCAATGTCAATATATGTATTTTGGGATATTGTAGTATTCAGTGCGGTAATCGGTGTACTTAGCTGTTCACTTATGGGCTGGATTGAAAACGGAGTTTCACCGCTAAAGCGTATTGAACGCAAATCAAAAAAGAAAAAGGAGGCGGTTTAATTGATCAGAAGAAGAAAGAGCTTATGGCAAAAACTCAAAGAAAACCGAGCTGCTCAGACAATCAGCAGCATACTCCTTCCGGTATTGTTCGGTGTTCTGATTATTGTTTTGTGGCAGGGACAAATATTGCACAAATTTTTTAATACCGACACAAACACACTTCCGCTTCCGTCAAGAATATGTCACATTATTTTAGATAATATTCCCGCTTTTTCACAAAATGCACTTTATACGATTATAGTTGCTGTTGTGGGACTTCTGATAGGCTCGATTATCGGATATTTAATTGCCGTATTTGCCGCAACCTTTCAAAAATGGGGTAAAGGCGGACTTACAATAGTAGGTGCATTTAATGCTATTCCGATTGTAGCACTTGCTCCTGTAATGACAAACTGGACAAAAGACATCAGCAGTGACCCGAACATAAGAAGTATGTTTGCAAAAACTTTTGTTGTTATGATTGTTTGCATTGCAAGTATGAGTATTAACGCTTACAGAGGTTTAACGGAATTAAAGCCGTTTGCACTCGATCTTATGTCATCGTATGCGGCAAAGAAAAGTACGGTTTTCTTTAAGCTAAGACTTCCAAATTCTGTTCCGTATATATTTACAGCACTTAGAGTAAGCGTTCCTATCAGTATTATCAGCGCAGTTGTTTCTGAATACTTTGCGGAATACATAGTCGGTGTCGGCAGAGAAATCAGAGAGAACATTGTATTGGGACAGTATCCTACAGCGTGGGCATATATAGTTGTTGCTTGTCTTATAGGACTTTTAATGTACGGTGTGCTTATGCTCGTGGAATCAATTGTACTTAAAAAACGCAGAATAAAATAATTTACAGCTGTTTACCGAAAAACGGTTTACATAAAATCAAGTATATTGGGGGAATTTCAAATGAAAACAAAAATGAATGTCAAAAGATTGCTTGCCGTTTCGCTTGCAGCAATGATGACTGCAACAGCTTTTGCCGGTTGCGGTAATTCAGGCGGTTCATCATCTGATTCCAAAGCGGATTCAGCTTCAACAGGTACACCAATGACAAACGAAGAGATTATCAAAAAGGCCGCAGCAGAGGGCAAAATCGGTAACTGGGGACTTGGTAACGAATACGAAATTCTCGCACTTTTGCAGAAATATGATCTTCCTACAACATATCTTTCGCAGGACTTTACAATGGACGGTTTTGACCAGGACGATATTACACTTGCATCGGCAATGACATTTAACGAACTCGGTCTTGTAATTAACGATTATGACGGCGGTTACAAGTACGGCGATACAGTAGGCACCATTGATATGAATGACGAGGGTGTTGCAATGCTTGAAGATAATATTTTCTGTACAAAGGAGTTTGCGAAGAATAATCCTAATACAGTAAAGGCATTTGTTTATGCATCAATGAAAGGTTGGAAATACGCAGTAGAAAATCCGGAGGAGGCAGCGCAGATTGTATTTGACGCAGGTTCTTCGGTGTCTTCCGATCACCAGCTCTATATGGCACAGCAGGTTGCAAAACTTGTATCTACAGATACAAAGGGCAATGCGGTAAGCGACTACGGTAATATGGACGAAGAGGCAATGCAGCAGACTCTTGACCTTTGTAAGAAGTATGTACAGCTTGATGATTCGTCGGCATCTTCTAAACTCGAAAGTTTTACACTTGATGATATTCGTGATACACAGTACATTGAGGCAGTAAACGCATCTGCAGACGGTAAGTTCGGTACACTTGAAAAGACAGATGTAACAATTCAGCTTAAGTGGTTGCCACAGGCTCAGTTTATGGGTTACTATGTAGCACAGGCTAAGGGTTATTATGACGAAGTCGGTCTTAAGGTTACTATCACACCGGGTGGCGGCGATATTTCGGAAACAACAGCAGTAAACAACGGTACGGTTGATTTTGGTGTAACATGGGTGGCAAACCTTACTTCTGCAAATGCAGGCGGTATGGATCTCCTTGAAATCGCACAGGTATATCAGAGATCGGGTCTTGAACTTGTTTACAAAAAAGACCTCTTTACAAAGTAAGATAATAAAAACCGTGCGGCGGTGAGTTTTCCGCCGCACGGTAAAAAAGAAAGGAAAGGAACATTATGGATTTATTAATTAAAAACGGAACAATAGTTACCGCAAAGGGCAGCTATAAGGCAGATGTAGCCGTTAAGGACGGTAAAATTGCAGCAATCGGAAAAGACCTTGAAGTATCTGCTACTAAAGTTGTTGACGCAAAAGGCAAACTTGTATTGCCGGGTGCTATTGATGTTCACACACATCTGGCAATGCCGTTTGGCGGAACAGTATCTGCCGACAGTTATCTTTCGGGTACTCGTGCAGCAGCGTGCGGCGGTGTGACAACAGTTTTTGATTATCCTGTTCAGCACAGCGGCGAAACTATTATGGGACTTATCAATTCAAAAAAAGCTGTGCTTGAAAAAGAGGCTTGTGTAGACTACGCATTCCATTGCTGTATCACTGATTTAAACGGCGGAGAAATTCTTGACGAAATGGAAACAGCCGTGAAAGAGGGTATTACAAGCTTTAAGTGTTTCTTTGTTTATAAAAAAGAAAAGATGATGGTTGATGACGCAACATTTGTAAGACTTCTATTAAGAGCAAAGGAGCTTGGCGCAAAAATTAATCTCCATGCAGAAAATCCCGATCTTATTGATATGAGAACGGAGCAATTCTTAAAAGAGGGAAAAACAAGCGCATGGTATCATTATCTTAGCAGACCTGAATTTGTTGAGGCAGAGGCAGATAAACGAGCAGTGCATTGGGCAAAGCACCTTGAAGCACCTCTTTACATTGTTCATATGGCAGACAAGGAAGGACTTGAAGAATGCATTAAGGCAAAGACAGAGGGCCATGAAATTTACATTGAAACCTGTCCGCAGTACCTTGAATTTACCTGCGATGTTTACAAGCGTGAGGACGGCAGAAACTTTGTATGTTCACCTCCTATGAAAGGTAAGGAAAGTCAGGATGCTTTGTGGACTGCACTCAAGGCAGGACTTATTGATACGGTTGCAACCGACCATTGTCCGTTCCAAAGTTACGAAAAGGATTGGGGTAAGGATGATTTTACAAAGATTCCAAACGGTTGTGCGGGTATTGAAAACCTTTATCCGTATATGCTTGACGCAGCAAACAGCGGTAAGATTACATTTGAAAGAGCAGTTGAGGTTTGTTCGACAAATCCTGCAAAAATCTTCGGCTGTGATTCAAAGGGTGCAATCGAAGTCGGTAAGGACGCAGACATTGTAATTTACGATAAGGACAAAGATTTTACTGTCAGCGTAAATAATATGCATTCGGATTGCGACCATACAATATGGGAGGGCAAAAAGCTCCACGGCTATCCTGTTCAGACATATTTAAGAGGCAGCCTTGTTTATGACAACGGCAACTTTACAGGTACACCCGGCAGCGGTATGTATATTAAGCGCAGTACCTCAAAATAGTTTTGAAAGTGGTTGATATTATGGGATACAGAGAGGTAGTTTTAAAAAGTGAAAGCAGCAGATGTCTTCTTTGTGAAAACGCTCCTTGTGCCAATGCTTGTGAACACGGAGTAAGAATTGACAGAATTATCCGTTCAATTAATTTTGAAAATCAGGAGGGTGCAAGGTATCTTCTTGCAGACAATCCTTGCGTAAGTTGCATAGACGGCAGTTGTATGCAAGAGTGCAACAGAGCAAAATTTGACGCACCTGTCAGGATTGATAAAATAACAGAACTTGTTGCAAAGAAAAAGCCCGTTGCTCCTAAAGAAATTGACCTAAGCACAGACCTTTGCGGAGTAAAGTGTGAAAAATCCGTTTTTCCTTTCTTCGTCGGTAGTCGGCAGTAATTACGAAATGGTTGCCAAGGCTTTTGACGAGGGATGGGCAGGAGTTGCGTTTAAAAACAATCGGTATGTTTACTCCAAACGAGGTTTCACCGAGATTTGCTGAAACTTGATAAGGAAGATACAGCTTTTGTCGGTTTTAAAAAATATTGAACAGATATCAACCTATTCTCTTGAAGAAAAACCTTGAATTTTTCAGAAAGCTAAAAGGAAAAATTATCCTGCCAAAGTAATTATTGCCTCAAATTATGGGCAGTAACGAAAGAGGAGTGGACAAAAAACTTGCTACTC
>ENA-OPYX01000681-OPYX01000681.1-human-gut-metagenome-genome-assembly--contig:-NODE-681-length-19772-cov-16.434767_pt1 | contig 19772 bp, 20 predicted proteins | sample MGYA00242639_ERZ504486 | MGnify/ENA primary metagenome ERZ504486 (study PRJEB26092, sample SAMD00036296) | human gut metagenome | host: Homo sapiens | study: EMG produced TPA metagenomics assembly of... | reverse complement strand
TTTGTTTTATGGAATCTCATCACATTCCTTAGCTGTTATTCGTATTGTTTTTTACTTTCATTTAATTTTTCAGCTGAATTTGATTGACATCTGGTTCCTTTTATTAAAAATTATAATCTATTTTTCTTCTTTTCGTTTGCTATTGGTATGAATTCCTCTATTCTCATCTCCTGCTTCATTAACACCAAATTCGTAGTCATTTCCCGGCAGGATAATATTTAAGGCAATTCCTGCAATCGCTGCAATGGCAAGTGCTGTCAAGGTAATCGAAGTTCCTGCTACCGTAAAGGTAATTCCATCACTGAATCCCAGACCGCAGACAAAGATAACGCCTGCAATAATCAGGTTTCTGGATTTTGTTAGGTCTACTTTATTTTCTACGACATTACGCACACCAATTGCGGAAATCATTCCGTAAAGCATGAAGCTGACTCCACCAATAATTGCGCTTGGCATGGTACTGATAACAGCGGATACTTTTGGAATAAAGCTGACGATAATTGCAAACACGGCAGCAATACGGATAACTCTCGGGTCATAGACTTTACTTAATTCGAGTACTCCTGTATTTTCTCCATAAGTGGTATTTGCCGGACCTCCAAACAGACCGGAAACAGCTGTCGCAAGACCATCTCCGAGCAGAGTTCTGTGAAGTCCCGGTTCTGCAAGGAAATTTTCTCCTACCGTTGCGGAAATCGCAGACATATCTCCTACATGTTCCATCATAGTTGCAATGGCAATCGGTGCCATAACAAGAACCGCAGTTACATCAAATTTACAAAGCTGAAATCCCGGAAGTCCCACCCAGCTTGAACTTGCAATAGATGCAAAATTTAAAATTGCAGAACCATCTGGATTCTTAATTCCACACGCATTCATAATCATTGCCACTGCATAGGAAATCACAACCCCCATCAGAATCGGAATGATTTTAAACATTCCTTTTCCCCAGATATTAAACACAATGATAACTGCAAGAGCAACCAGTGCAAGAAACCAGTTTGTGGATGCATTGGAAATTGCAGAGCCTGCAAGACTTAAACCGATACAGATGATAACCGGTCCGGTTACAACAGGCGGAAGATAACGCATCACACGTTTGACTCCCACGATACGGATAATCAGTGCAAATATCAGATAGAAAAGACCTGCTACTACAACTCCCCCGCAGGCATAAGCTGCTTTTTCATTTGCTCCCATAGATGCATACATTCCACTGTTTAAGTTTGCCACTGTGGAAAATCCTCCCAAAAATGCGAAGGATGAACCCAAAAATGCAGGCACTTTGAATTTGGAACACACATGGAACAACAATGTACCAAATCCTGCACCAAATAAGGTTACGGAAACAGTCAGACCGGTTGTAAGCGGTTCCCCACACGCCTGAACAAAATAGCTGTTGACCAGAATCGGTACTAAAATTGTTGCACCAAACATGGCGAACATGTGCTGTAAGCCTAAAATCAGCATTTTAGGCACGCCAAGTTTTCTGGCGTCACGAATTGCTTCTCCTCTTTCTCCCATTTTTTCTCTCCTCTTTCGTTTTTTTATCTTTCATGTGCTCTCGGAATTTTTTTGAGAGTACATCTTCCCCATTATAGAGGAGAGAGTCCTGTTATGGCAAGCAAAATCAGAGAATCCTTTCAAAAATCATACAAGTTTATAATGCAAAAAACTCTTTAATCTGTCCCACAATAATCTGCATCAGTCTGGTTCTCGCTTCCACACTTGCCCATGCAATATGCGGAGTAATGATAAGCTTCCTGCTGTCTTTTATTTTTACCAATGGATTCGTTTCACTCATCGGTTCTTCACATAACACATCAAGACCTGCTGCCGCAATTTCCCCGGTCTCCAGAGCTTCACACAAATCCTGTTCTACCACAATCGGTCCACGTCCTAAATTTAAGAAAATCGCTGTCTTTTTCATTTTTGCAAATGCTTCTTTATTCATCAAATCTTTTGTATATTCATTTAACGGAGCATGAACAGAAACAATATCGGATTTGGAAAGCAGAGTATCAAAATCTACCTGTTCATATCCTTCCTGTGCGCTTCTTCCGGAAGCCGAATAATAAACCACATGTGCACCAAATGCTTTCGCAATATCAGCAACCCGTCTTCCGATCGTTCCAAGCCCGATAATTCCCCAGGTTTTTCCGCTGATTTCATTAAAATGCTCTGCAAAATGCGTAAAAATCGTATCATTGACATATTTTTCCGTTTTGACATACTCATCATAATAACGCAATTTTTCTAATAAATAGAATAACAGCGCAAAAGTATGCTGAGTAACAGACTCTGTCGAATATCCGGCTACATTTCTCCATGCAATTCCACGTTTTTCAAGATATTCCTTATCCAGATTGTTTGTTCCGGTAGCTGTTACGCAGACTAACTTTAAATTTTTTGCTGTTCCAATCGTCTGCTCATTAATCTCAATCTTATTAATTACTAACACATCTGCATCTTTTACACGCTCCGGCACTTCCTCTGATGTGGAAAATCCATATTTCACCACTTCTCCAAGCGCATCATAGGCTGATAAATCAATGTCATCTCCTATTGTCTTTGCATCCAGAAATACAATTTTCATGATCCATCTCTCCCTTAATTAAATTTCTTTACTCATTTCATCATAAGTGCAAAAGTTATATCCTAATCTCTGATATAGCGCAACCGCACCTGCATTTTCTTTTTCTACTTCCAGACGGAATCGTACTGCATCTGTATAGATTTCTTCTACTGCCTCAAAAAATTTTCTTCCGATTCCGTGTCCTCTATACTCCGGTTTCATATACAAATCTTCCAACCAGATACACACTCCGCCAAATTCGGTTGAATATCCGGTCGCTGCAATTCCATATCCGGCAATTTCACCTTCGATTTCAAACACATATCCATCCACGTATGGGCAGTCTCCAACGCAATCTGAAATATCTTTCTGTAATGTTTCGTCATCCGCTTTATGAATGACCACATCCGATGCATAAAAGATCTGCATCATTTCTAAAACCTCTGCTCTGTCTTTCTCCTGCATGGAACGAATTATAACCTCTCCCTTTTTCATTTCTACCTTCATTGTTAGTATCCTTTCCTTATGAAATCATGTTCTCCTATCACCGGAAGCTTTTTCACATCCATATTTGTAATCAAAATATACGTCTGTGAATTCAAATACTGAATGAGTTGGTCAATTTGCTCTTCTAAACCTTGCACTTCGGCTTCGACCGTCCCATCGTATTTGTTTTTTACCCAGCCGGTTAATCCAAGCTGCCTTGCTTTATGTACGCAATAATATCGAAATCCCACGCCTTGTACATGCCCATAAAAAATAATATGTCTGCGAATCATCCATACACTCCTACATCTTTAAAATAGTAAAAACATTTTTGGTATAAATACTATATCCGTTACGTTCAGAATTTTCTCCCTCAAGTGTTTCGTTGCTACTATCATAGGGTGAGTAAGAGACTTTTGTCAAGTCTAAGAACGTAAGTCAAAAAAAGCTCCCAATAAGCTGAAATTTCATGCCTGTTGAGAACTTTTTTCTAAAAATATTTTAAGATTATTTTAAAATTTCAATATCTGTCTGTATTACCTGTGGTTCTTTTTTTAATAAATATTCTCCATTTCGTACAGAAGCCAGAATTCCGGCTCGTTCGCATACTGCATCAAACTCTGATTTCGCTTCAAGTACAATAAAGTTTGCCGGTTTGCCCTCTTCTAAACCATATTCGTCCTGAATATGCATGGTTTTTGCTCCATTTACAGTAATTAAATCCAGTGCATTGTCGATTTCTTCAAATGACATCATCTGGCAAATATGAATTCCGTGATCCAGAATCATCATCATGTTTCCATTTCCAAGAGGATACCATGGGTCTGACATCGAATCCTGGGCAAAGCAGACATTAATCTTTGCATCATTCAATTCTTTTACTCTGGTTAACCCTCTTCGTTTTGGATAGGTGTCCTGACGTCCCTGAAGATAAATATTTTCTGTCGGACAGGAGATAAAATTAATTTCTGCTTTCTTCAATAATTTCATCAAACGAAAGGCATAGCTGTTATTTGCAGAACCAAAAGAACAGGTATGGCTGGCTGTTGTTTTACTTCCGATTCCTTCCATTGCTACAACCAGCTCGGTCTTTATCAGCTGTTTTCCGATTTAAACCAGACTCCTTTATACGAATCTTTCATGGAAAATCAACTGGGTGTACTCATCCGCTATGACGCAGATAACCACACCCAGTTAGTTGAAACGTTATCTCTTTATTTACAAAATAATTGTAATATTCTGCATACCGCAGATGCTGCCTATACCCATAGAAATACCATTAAATACCGCATTACAAGAATTGAAGAACTGTTACGTGTTGATTTACAGGATGCTTCTGTTCGTCTGAACCTGCATCTTGCCCTTTATCTGCATCAGTTCATCTTAACTACATGATTTACGCATGCCAGATATCGTTATTATATTCTGCAATTGTACGGTCAGATGAGAAATATCCTGCCTTTGCGATATTTACAATCATCTTCTTTGCCCATGCTTTTCTATCTTCATAAGCTTTTAAGGCTTCTTCTTTCTTTTTAGTATAAGCCTTGAAATCCAAGAGTGTCATAAACCAGTCTTTATTTAACAGTTCATTCTGAAGTCTGGTTAAGTTTTCTTCATGACCGATTGCAAGCAGTTCTTTAGAAGTAATAAAGTCTACTGCTTCTTTGATTGTCTCATCTTTTTCGTAGAAGTCTCTGGAAACGTAGTCTGCATTTTCATAGTGTTTGATTACTTCTTCACTGGAAGCTCCAAATACAAAGATATTGTTATCCCCTACCAGTTCATGGATTTCTACGTTTGCACCATCTTCTGTACCGAGAGTCAGCGCACCATTTAACATGAACTTCATGTTTCCTGTTCCACTTGCCTCTTTAGAAGCCAGAGAAATCTGTTCTGAAATATCACATGCCGGAATCAGTTTTTCTGCTTTTGTGACATTGTAGTTTTCAATCATAACAACCTTTAAGTATGGACTCACTTCAGGGTCATTGTTGATTAATTCCTGTAAACATAAAATCAGGTGAATGATATCTTTTGCAATCACATAAGCCGGTGCTGCCTTTGCTCCAAAAATAACTGTGATTGGAATAGATGGTTTCTTACCTGCCTTGATTTCTTTATATTTATGAATCACATATAATGCGTTCATCTGCTGACGTTTGTACTCATGCAGACGTTTAATCTGAATATCAAAAATAGATTCCGGATTCAATTCTACATTTTGAGTCTGTTTTAAGTAATCGCAGAGTGCTTTTTTATTGTCTCCTTTTACACTCAGTAATTTTTCAATGACTGCATCATCATCTTTGTAAGCCAGGAGTTTTTCCAGTTCTTCTGCATTTTCTCTGTATCCGGTTCCGATTAATTCATCAAGCAGAGCGGTCAATTCCGGATTGCAGTGAATCAGCCATCTGCGGAATGTAATTCCATTTGTCTTATTATTGAATTTTTCCGGATAAATCTTATAAAATGCATTTAGCTCTGTATCTTTTAAGATTTCTGTATGCAGAGACGCTACACCATTTACACTGAAACCGTAATGAATATCAATGTGTGCCATGTGTACCACATCATTTTTATCAATGATTACAACACTTTCATCATCAAATTTTCTTCTTACTTTATCATCTAAAATTTCGATAATCGGAACCAACTGAGGAACAACTTTCTTTAAATATTCCATCGGCCATTTTTCAAGTGCTTCTGCAAGAATGGTATGGTTTGTGTAAGCACAGGTTTTGGTTACAATCTCAATTGCTTCATCCATCTGGATTCCACGTGCAACCAACAAACGAATTAATTCCGGAATGACCATAGTCGGATGAGTATCATTAATCTGGATAACCGCATATTCATACAGATCATGCAGATTTGAACCACGTGCCACACATTCATCCAGGATTAACTGTGCACCATTACTTACCATGAAATACTGCTGATAAATACGCAGCAGACGACCTGCATCATCACTGTCATCCGGGTATAAGAACAGTGTAAGGTTCTTTTCGATTTCTTCTTTATCAAAATCAATTCCTTCTTTTACAATGCTGTCATCTACAGATTCTAAGTCAAATAAGTGAAGTTTATTGCTCTGATTGTTGTATCCGGTTACTTCAATATCATACATTCTGGAATTTACAGTCAGATTTCCAAAAGTTACAGGATAACTCACCTCTGTTTTTGTCAGCCAGCTCTCTTTTTCAATCCATGGGTTTGGAACTGCATTTTGTAATTCATCTTTAAATTCCTGTTTGAATAATCCAAGATGATAGTTTAATCCAACTCCATCTCCGCTTAATCCTAATGTTGCAATAGAATCAAGGAAGCAGGCAGCCAGACGTCCCAGTCCGCCATTTCCAAGAGATGGTTCCGGTTCAATTTCTTCGATTTCGCAAATATCTTTTCCATTTTCTGCAAGCATTTTTTTCACATCATCATAAATACCAAGGTTAATCATGTTGTTGGATAATAATTTACCAATTAAAAATTCTGCTGAAATATAATAGATTTTTTTCTTCTTTACCGGTACTTCTTTGTCCTTCGCCATGTTCTGAACAACATGTAACAATGCATAATACACTTCTGCATTAGATGCTTCTTTGATTGTTTTTCCAAGTTTTGTTTCTAATAATTCCTGAATTTTCATCATAAAAAAATCCTCCATCATTCTCTTTCTTTATCTTGCTCTAAATTCTATTTTCCTGTTATCCTGTCGTGTTTCTTATCTGCATTTTACTATGCTTTTTCAATTATTTCTTGCAAAATACTCTCTATTTATAATACAATACTATCAAAATATAATTTACAAATTTTGTATAAAAATGGAGGAATTTGTTCATGAACCTCACAGAATACCAAAATTACCATGAGTCAAAATCTCATACTTCTCTCGAATTTCCTTATAATACTTACCTTTGCTGTATCCCTATGGACTTTACGCATGTTCCCATTCACTGGCACAATGAAATGGAATTAATTGTCATCCAGAAAGGCAGTGGAATCATCTCCGTAGACTTTATTACCCATGAAGTAAAAGCCGGAGATATTGTGTTTGTGCTTCCCGGTCAGCTTCATTCTATTAAGCAAAAAAAAGAAGCACGGATGGAATATGAGAACATTCTCTTTCATCCATCTATGCTTCTTTGTGGTGAACCGGATTTGTGCGGAACAGATTTCATTCTTCCTCTCATGGAAAATCCTGCTACCATTCAGACCTTTCTCACTCCAGATGCCCCTGCTTATGAATCTCTTTCCGGATGCATCCGAAAAATCGATAATCTCTGCGATTCCAGACCAAAAGGCTATCAGCTTGCAGTCAAAGGCTGGCTCTTCCAGCTTATGTTCTTTCTCGTTTCCAATCAGCAGACACTAAAACAGCCTTCTCAGTCTCACCAAAAACATATGGATAAACTGAAAACCATTTTAAAATATGTCGAAGAACATTACAACGAGCCTTTAAACATTGAAGATATGGCAAATCTCATTCATTACAGCAAATCTCATTTCATGAAGTTTTTTAAAACACATATGAATATGGGATTTACCCAGTATCTCAATCATTATCGAATGAGCATGGCGGCAAAACTTTTAGTTTCGACCGATGATTCTGTTTTGACGATTGCAGTCTCTTCCGGCTTTGATAATCTTTCATATTTTAATCGACTCTTTAAAAGAGAATTTCATATGACGCCACGAGAATACCGTCGTCAGCAATGATACGTTTGACACTTACATGATTCTTTTCAAAAAACCTTATTGAGCTTCCGTTTTTTTAAACTCAATAAGGTTTTTGTTCTATCTTGATTCTATTTTTATTCTACTTGCTTTTCACTGCTCCTGCAATTTTCTCTACAACTACACAAAGCACAACTGTAATCACCATATCCGGTAATGTGTTTCCCACCGGTGTATCTACCTGCATCAGCAGACGATAAATCACAAAACCAACAAGCCACACCGCCAGATTTCTCCACTGAAATGCAGATTTTTGGGCATCTGCCTTTTTTAACATAAAGTAATCTGCAATTTGCACTGCAATCATCGGTGCAAACACAGAACCAATCAGATATAAGAAATTTGTAATGTTATCCATTGGATACACAATTGCGGCAATCGTTCCAATTACCGTAACGACAATTGCCGCCCATTTTTCCTGGATTTTAGAGGAAATCGATACACTCGAAACTCCTGCGGAATAAGCATCCAAAAAGGTAGTTGTAACTGTAGAAAATACAATAATTAAAAGTCCCACAATACCAAAACCTGTTTTTAACATAATCTGCGCAATGTCATATTCACCGGTAAAAATAGCTGCTCCCATACCAATCATATACATAAAAATGCTGACCAGACTATAAACAACTACACTTGCAAATGTCGCTGCAAATGGTTTTTCTGCTTCTCTTGTATAGTCACTGATCAGTGGCAGCCAGGAAAGCGGCATTGCTACTGCAAGCTCTACTGCGGCTCCAAATGTCAGACTTCCATCATCTACAATTGCCGGCATGCTTCCATTTCCAAAAAAGATAACTTTAAAAAGTACCAACGATAAGATAAAAAGTGCAGTCATTGCAACGGTGTTTAATTTACCAAGATTTGTAATCCCAATCAGAATCCATACAATAATCAGAACACCGATAATAATCGCCCAAATCCAAATGCCGGTATGTAACACACCATCTGCTGCAAGTGCACCGTCATAAATCATAATTGCAGTCCAACCCACAAGCTGTAAGACATTTAAGATGGCAAATAAAAGGCTTCCCCTTTCACCAAAACTCATTTTTACTGTTTCCATGGCACTTTTACGTTCTTTTGCACCAATCATTCCCGCTGCAAACATCATAAGTCCGCCAATCAGATGTCCCAGTAAAATCGCTGCCATTGCTTTTCCAAAGCCAAGTGGTGCAAAATAAGTACCGGTCAGGATTTCAGCTAAAGATACCCCTGCACCAAACCAAATCAGTCCGTTTGAAAAAACGGAAGTTCTCTTTTCACTCATCCCTCGTACTCTCCTTTGACTGCAAATGCATGGTTCATCGGTCCGCTTCCTTTTCCAAGGTCAAGCATAGCGGCAAGCGCGCCGGAAATATAATTTTTTGCATATTTTACGGAAGTTTCCAAATCTCTTCCTTTTGCAAGATTTGACGCAATCGCTGAAGAAAGAGTGCAGCCGGTTCCGTGTGTATTGGAATTATCAATTCTCTTTCCATGGAACCATACCGGCGCTTTTCCTTTTTGAAAAAGCAGGTCGTTCGCATCATTTAACTGATGTCCGCCTTTTAATAAAACTGCACAGTCGAATTTCTCACAAATAAGCTCTGCTGCTTTTTCCATATCTGCTTCTGATTTAATTTCCATCTCAGAAAGAACTTCTGCTTCCGGAATATTTGGAGTAATCACTGTTGCAAGCGGTAATAGTTTACTTTTCAATACACTGATAGCATCTTCACTAATCAGTCTTGCCCCACTGGTTGCCACCATAACAGGGTCTACTACGATATTTTTTGCGTGATACTCAGTCAGTTTTTCTGCAATGGTTTCAATCAGCTCACTTGAAGAAACCATTCCTGTCTTAATCGCATCCGGATAAATATCTGTAAAAATACTATCAAGCTGCTCTGCCAAAAATTTTGGTGTTACCTCCATAATATCTGTTACGCCAGTTGTATTCTGAGCAGTCAACGCCGTAATCGCACTCATCGCATACACGCGATTTGCGGTCATTGTCTTAATATCTGCCTGAATGCCGGCGCCTCCACTGGAATCACTTCCAGCAATTGTTAATGCTGTGTACATCATTTTTTCCTCCTTGTTCTTTGCATTAATTTTATAGAGCGACAAAAGGTGGTGCCCCCAATCTGCCGCTGTTATGCTTTGAATCTTTCAACGTATTTTAAAAATGCAGGAACCCAACGAAAGATTCCTGCATCTAAAACACATATCTGTGATTCATTATCTCCCTACGTTGGCATTACCCAAATCAGGTTCCGGGTTAAAGCATCCGCTTACTCTCAGCCTGCTTACGCAAGCACCCCGCTTTTTATAACAATTTTATTATACACCCTTATCTTGAAAATACAAGTTTTTGATGCTATTTTTACCTTGAACCCAAATAGCAGGTGCAACTGATATGATAATCTGTCGCACCTGCCATCTTCCTTCATCGTTCTTACGATCGAGGTAAAGCCTTTTCCACTCCAATAATTTGTTATATGCTTTTCTTCAAGATTTCAATCTCGCATTTTATGACTTTCTTCAAGATTTTATTTTACGTTTTTATGACTTTCTTCAAAATTTTATTTTTCTACCGGCTCATCCATCTTGCCCAGGCTGCCAGCCCTGCTCCATGTTTTATTTCACCTGATGCCACCATTCTTTTAAATTCTTCTATCGAGACTTCATGAAGTTTCAGCACCTCTGCCGGGTTCAAAAATTCCTCCCCCTGTTTTCCACAACAAATTGCAAAAAGATGGATTTTCTCATTCGTCGAACCAAACGACGGATAAAAATCTCCAAGCAGAATCACCTCTTCTGCTTCATATCCCGTTTCTTCTTTCAATTCACGTACTGCTGCCTGCTCTGCTGTTTCCCCCGGGTCTATCAGTCCTCCCGGAAGCTCCGTCTGCCACAAGCGGATTGGATAACGATATTCCTTCAGCGTAATAATATTTTCTCCATGAAACGGAAGAATACTTACTCCTTCAATCATTTCAAGATAATCATAAGGTCAGATCTGATTTTTCACCCGTACTTTATCCTGTACAAGTGTAAAGCGACCCAGCTTTATTTTCTCTGACTCTACTGTTTCAAATGGACTTTTTATTTCCTTCATATTTCTTCCCCATTTGTCTTAATGACATGTTTATACCAATACGCCGAATCCTTTAGAATTCTCTGCTGATTACGATAATCCACATACACAAGTCCAAATCGGTCAGAATAACCTTTTGCCCATTCAAAGTTATCCATCAATGACCACTGGAAATATCCTCTGATATCCACCTCTGTTGCAGCTCTTTTTAGTTCATGCAGATATCTTCCAAGAAAATCAATTCGATTCGGATCATGCACTTTTCCATCCAGTGAAATCACGTCATGGCAAGATAAACCATTTTCTGTGATATAAATTGGTTTTTGATATCTTTCATATAAAAATTTTGGTCCCCAATATAAACATTCCGGAGTAACCGGCCACTGTATCGCTGTTTTCGGAAAACCTTCATATCTTTGAACGGCCTCCGGCTTTCCATTCTCTCCCATACGATAAGCGCAGCCATTATAGATATTTTGTCCATAGACATCAATTGGTTCAGAAATTAATTTCATGTCTGCATCTGTAATTTTCGGAAGATATTTTTCATAACGAACCAAGCCTTCTTCCGGATAATGTCCAAGCAGTACCGGGTCAGACCACCACGCTACATTCCAGGTCCAGTTACTGTCATCTTCCTGCATGGAAAAGTACATCTGTCTTGCGGCTTCAATATCTTCCGGACGGTTAGTCTCAGGATAGCAGACAGAAGAAGTCGGAGCATATCCAATCGTCAGCTTTTGTTTTCCATAAGCGCGAAGCATCTGCACTGCACGCCCATGTGCTTTTAATGCATTATGTGCCATCTCAAACGTATCTCTTAACGGTGCTTTTACACCCGGCGCATGCTCTCCTGTAAGAAAGCCAAGTCCTACGAAACACTGTGGTTCATTTAAGGTAAAGAAATGTGTTACTCGATCAGTAAAACGCTCTGCGACAAGCTTTGCATATTCTCCAAACCACTCCACAATTTGCGGATTCATCCAACCTCCTCTTTTATAAATCTCATAAGGAAGTTCCCAATGATACAGCGTAATATAAGGTTCTATCTCATTTTCCAGCAACTCATCAATCAGTGCATTATAAAATGCGATTGCTTTTTCATTCACTCTGCCATATCCTTCCGGAAGTACACGTGACCAATCAATTGAAAAGCGATACGCTTTTAAACCGATTGCTTTCATTAGCTGTACATCTTCTTTGTATCTGTGATAATGGTCACATGCAACCTCTCCTGTATGTCCGGAGTAGATCTTTCCTGGTTCTTTTGTATATACATCCCAGATGTGTTCCCCTTTTCCATCTTCTGTCACGGCACCTTCAATCTGGTAAGCACTTGTTGCAGCGCCCCAGACAAAGTTTTCTGGAAATTTAACTTCTGTTTTTGCCATTATTTTCACTCCTGTTCTTGTTTTAATCTTAAAGCAAACTTGCAGCTCCAATCATTCCGGCATCATTTCCAAGTGCTGCGCAGTCTGCAACATGTGGACAACTGCTTTTATCTTTTATAATCGGAACACGGTTGGTTACAGCAAGTGCTTTTTCAATGTGTAAATCTCGTTTTTTTCCATCTTTTCCCACTCTGCCGTAATCATACACACGATAAGTCACATTCGAATTTTGCTGAATTTCAGCAATCAAAATGCCTGCGCCAATCGCATGAATGGTTCCGGATTCAATAAAAAGCACATCTCCTTTTTGTACCGGAACTGCATTTAATACTTCAAGTAATGTGTCTTCTTCGATTCGTTTTGCAAACTCCTCTTTACTGATTTCTGTTTTAAAACCATAATACAAATAGGCACCCGGATCCGCATCCATGACATACCACATTTCTGTTTTTCCGTACTGGCCTTCATTTTTCAACGCATAACGATTACTTGGATGCACCTGTACGGAAAGACTTTGTTTTGCATCAATAAATTTTGTCAAGATTGGGAAATCACGAAATCTTCGACAGTTGAGTCCAAGCACTTCTTTGCCTTTGATGTCGATATATTCCTGCAGTGTTTTCCCTGCATACATTCCATTTGCAATATAAGATGGCCCGTCCGAATGACAGGAAAGCTCCCAGGCTTCTGCAAGTACCTTTCCATCATATTTTACACCATACTCTTCTGCCAGTCTATGACCGCCCCACAGATAATCTTTACAGCTTGGTTTCAATTTTAAAATACTCATCTTTTATCCGCCTCTATCATTTCTCACTTAAAAAATCAATATATTTCTGACACATTTCTTTATGGGTTCCGGTCGCCGGAAAAACAAGCACAAGGTCTTCTTTCTCTGTTCCATCAAGCTCACTTTCCAGTTTTGTACCAGTTAAATCAATTGCTTTTGTTCCTTCAGCTTCACAGAGATTCAAGTCTTTTATCTCAAATTCATCGGCAGAGTAATACTCTCCGCCAACACTGGTGCAGTATTTCAGAAAGTCTTTTGTCAGAATCACTGCATCTAATTCTCCCTTAGACCACTGGAAGAAAAATTTATCAAATCCGCTTTCATTTCCTGCATCCTGTTTTTCTTCAGCTTCCTTATAAGAAATCACATAGTCTGAATCAAATACGATTCTTTTTGCATCAAGACCTGAAAATGTGGCAAATTCTTCTGATAAAACTACATCCCTGTCTGAATCAATTTTCTGATTCACCAAGGCACATTTAAAAAACGGTTTTTCTTCTGGAAATGCAAAATGGACAACCAGGAAAATCAAGAGAGCAAGGACTGCAAGAATGCCTAACATATGGTACCAAATAACATTTTGTTAACACTTAATTAATTTAATCCCGATTTTTTAGTAGTATTTGCCATATTCTTGCATATTTTAACTTAATTTAAGATTAATAATTGAATTAAATTATTTTTTTTTAGTAAAAAAGACCAGTGAGTGCATATTCTCACCAGTCTTTTAAGTTCTTTAATTAATTTACTATTTAAGTTTTACACTTTTCTTAATCACCATGTGGCCAGATACAATGTCCATTCCATGTCCACGTTTTGGATTTTTAATCTGTTTCAGCACTTTTTCTAATGCTACTTTTGTCATTGCTTTTGTATTTACTTCATAAGTTGTAATCTCTCTATCCGCAAGTCCTGGATAGAGATAATTATCGAATCCAACAACAGAAATATCTTCCGGAACTTTATATCCTCTTTCATTCAGCTTATCAATCAGCATATACGCTGCAAGGTCACAGCTACAGACAAAGCCTTTCGGCAGTCTCTTTGGAAGTTTAAATCCCATCTGTCCCAGTTCACCCCTGTCCTCAATGAGCCACTGTGGTTTTATCTCTTTTTTGTGGCTCATCATTGCTTTTAAGAATCCGCAGTATCGATCCATAATACTGCTTGTTGAATAAATCGAGCCAACAAAGCCAAGTTCTTCAATTTCCTGTTCAAACATGAATTCTGTCAACAGATATGTTCCATAAAAATTATCGGTAACGACTGCATCCTTTGCAAAGTCTTTATCATAATAATCCAGAAATACCACCGGAATCCTTGCTGTTTCTGTCAGCTTTACAATGTATTCTTTATTAATTTTTCCAAGAACAATCAGTCCGTCCACTTTATTTCCTTCCACACATGCCGGAAGTTTTAAAGTATTTCTTTCATCTTCTTTTCTTAAAATTTCAACTGCTGCAAAACAGCGTTTTTCTGTTGCAGCTACCGCAAGTTCCTGATACATTTTCCAATAAAATGTTTCGTACTGTGCAAGATAATTTTCTGCAATAAGCACACCAACTGTATAACTTGCTTCTCCTGCTGCCTCTCTTGCTTTCTGTTTTCGTTCTGACAAAATCTGATAGCCCATCTCACTTGCCACACTTTGAATCTTTTCACGCAGTTCTTCACTGACACCTTTATTTCCGGCAAGCGCATTATGAACCGTAACCGTGCTGACACCCACTTTTTTCGCAATGTCTGCCAGCCTGACTTTTCCCATCTTTTTCACCTCATCTATTCTTTTAATCTTTTTCATCTACTTAAATTTAAGTTAATTATAAAGGGATTGGGCTTAAGCTGTCAATGGACAAAAAAAGAAGACGAGCCTCGATGATTTCGACCACCTGTACTCGTCTTTTTTATATTCTTATATTTTTATATTTTTAAATTACTCCATACTTACCCGCTCAATATGCATCGCAAGATATCCAATCTCAATCTCTTCAAGTTGAACCCGAAGTGCCTTACTCAAATGGTCACAGACAATTCTTGCAAGTTCATAAGACTGTGGAAAATTGTGCTCCACATAATCATTCATATTTACTTTCAGTGACTCTTTATTTAATGCCCGTGCTACCATGAATTTTATATGGTTCATCAAACGGTTATAACTCAAAGACATTACATCAATATGAATCTTTCTCTGTGCTTCAATCAGCGAAATGCATTCTCTTACCGCTCTTGCCATCTGCATAGAAACCGCAACGGACTCTTTTTCAAGCGCTGAATGAATATGCAGTGCGACATATCCAATCTCATCATCCTGCACATCAATTCCTTTTTCTTTTTTTAAGCGTTCTTTTAGTGCCAGCGCAACTTTAAATTCTCCATAAAATAACGTCTTAATATCCTGGGTTAAAGGATTTGAAATCTGTTCTCCCTTTTGCATTCGTTTTACTGCAAACTCGATGTGGTCTGCCATCGGAAACAAAATACTCTGATCAATTGTTCCAAACTGTTCTCTTGCCAGATTCAATATCTGATTTGCCATTTCCAGATATTCAGGCTCTATGCTTCTTGCCAGTTCAGAGGCTGCTCCTCTTGATGAAGTTTCCTGCAACGAATAAACGGTACACTCTTCTGGTTGTTCCATTCGTTCGCCTACTTTTTTTCCGAACCCGACTCCTTTTCCGAGCAACACATATTCTTTATTATCCTTCATATCAAGCGCAATCACCCCATTATGATTTAAAACTTTGCAAATACGATACACCGTTCTCCCACCTTTTCCCAGGATTCCCCCGTTTTTTTCTAAAGCCTTTTTGACCCCAACTTTCTATCTCTACTTTAGCATATTTCCTGTCATTTTCCCACTGAAATTTCAGTTTTTTGAGAACTCACAAATTCTTTTTCTCAGTTTCAAAATCATACCCGGAGCAACAGAGAGTTCATCCACTCCCATCTTCATAAATTCATCGGTAAGTTCCAAATCTGCACCTAACTCTCCACAGATTCCAGCCCATTTTCCATATTTATGAGCGTTTTCCACTACCATTCGAATCATCATAAGGATTGCCTTATGATGCGCATTATAGAAATCATCCAGTTTCTCGTTCTGACGGTCAATCGCCAGCGTATACTGAGTCAAATCATTCGTACCAATACTGAAGAAGTCTACCATCTGTGCCAGGTCTTCACTAATCATAACAGCCGCCGGGGTTTCAATCATTACTCCCTGTTCCGGTACTTTATACGGAATTTCTGCGGCATCCAGTTCCTGTTTTACTTCTTCCACAATCGCAAAAATCTGCTCTACTTCTTCTGTAGAAGTAATCATTGGATACATAACAGACAGATTGCCATAAACTGCCGCACGCAGCAGTGCACGAAGCTGGGTCTTGAAAATCTCCGGCTGTTTTAAACAGATACGGATCGCACGATATCCAAGTGCCGGATTTTCTTCTTTTCCAAGATTAAAATAATCTACCTGTTTATCTGCCCCAATATCAAGGGTACGGATAATGACCTTTTTTCCTGCCATCAGCTGCAATGCCTGCTTATAGGCATTAAACTGTTCTTCTTCTGTTGGAAAATCTGTTTTTCCAAGATATAAGAACTCGCTTCTGAATAAACCGATTCCTTCGGCGTCATTTTCCAGTACACCGGCAATGTCGCCTACACTGCCTATATTTGCATAAAGATGCACTTTCTTGCCGTCTGCTGTTACGGTTTCTTTTCCTTTTAATTCCTGCAGCAGTTTTAATTTTTCTGCTTCTTCACGCATTTTTGCTTCTGTTTGTTGTTTTACTTCTTCTCCGGGTTCAACAACAAACTTTCCTTCAAATCCATCTACAACGGCTTCCATTCCGGTTCTCAACTCTTCTAAATCAACCGGAACACCAATCAATGCCGGAATATTCATCATTCTTGCAAGAATTGCCGTATGGGAATTCGTAGAACCATGAACGGTCACAAATCCAAGAATTTTTTCTTTATCCATCTGCACAGTCTCACTTGGAGAAAGGTCATCTGCAACAATGATGGATGGCTCCATTTCACTTAAATCAACAGAAACATCTCCTCTTAAGTTTTGAACCAGACGATTTGAAATATCTTTTACATCTGCTGATCTTGCCTGCATGTATTCATCATCCATACTTGCAAAAATCTCAGCAAAATTATCACCGGTCACTGCAACCGCATACTCTGCGTTTACCAGTTCTGTCTGAATCATATTCTGAATTGCATCCTGATAATCTTCGTCTTCCAACATCATCTGATGCACTTCAAAAATTGCTGCGCTTGCTTCTCCGACTTCTTTTACCGCTTTATCATATAAATGCTGTAACTGTGCCTGTGAATCTGCAACTGCCTGTTTTACCCGTTCTATTTCCTGCTTAGCATCCTCGATTTTTTCACGTTTTACCTGAACATCATTCTTTTTTAATACCGCAATCGGTCCGATTGTCAGACCTCTATACACGGACTTTCCTCTATATTCACGTTCCATTTTCATTTCCTCTCTTAAAAACGGTCAGATAAAAATCTGACCGCCATTTTTTATAAATTTTCTTCGAAAAATGCTTTCATTCCTTCAAATGCTGCCTCTTCGTCAGCACCATCAATTTCTACTCGAACATCCTGTCCGCATTTTACACAAAGTCCCATAACTGCCATCAGTCTTGTCACATCCACTGTTTTTTCCCCTTTGCTGATTGTAATGGAACTTTCATATTTTTTGCCTCTTTTGCAAGAATACTTGCCGGTCTTGCGTGAATTCCCTGTTCATCTTTAATTGTGTAAGTAAATTCTTTCATGATAATTTCTCCTTTTATTTTTATTTCTTATTTTTTATGCTTCATAAATATCAATTGCATATAACGGTGCTCCCGCTTTGATTTCTCCGCTTGCAAGCAGTCTGACTTTCTGATTATCCTCTAACTCTGTACACAGAATCGGAGAACATAAAGAAGGTGCATTGGCTTTAAGATACTCCAGATCAAGTTCCAGCAATTTATCACCTTTCTTCACTTTCTGTCCGTTTTCTACAAAGCAGGTAAATCCTTTTCCATCCAGTTTTACGGTATCAATTCCGATATGCAGTAACATGGAAAGTCCGCTGTCACTCATAAATCCAATTGCATGCTTTGTATCAAAAACAAAAGCAATTTCCCCATCTTCCGGAGCAACAACTACAGGATTTGTAGGTGTTACCACCGCTCCGTCTCCCATCATTTTTCCTGCGAATGCATCATCCGGCGCATTTGCCAGATCATCTGCAATTCCGGTAATCGGGCTGGAAACGATAATCGTTTCTTTTACTTTTCCAGTCTGTTTTTCTTCTGTTTTCTCTTCTGTTTTTGAATCGGCTGTTTCTTCCATTGTATGAAGTTCTTCATCCGGAGCTGTTTCCAGATAATCTTCAAAGTTTGATTTAATTACAGTAACTTTTGGTCCGTAGATAATCTGCACACCATTTCCTTTATGCACCACACCGGATGCTCCCGTTGCTTTTAAAATTGTATCATTTACCAGCTCTGATTTATGCACGGTACAACGAAGTCTGGTTGCACAACAATCTACGTCTGAAATATTTTTCTTACCACCAAGACCTCTTAAGATTCCTTCAGAAACCTGGTCCTCTGCAGATGCACTTTTTTCTCCTTCTTTTCTGGCATTAACATCTGCTCTTGTGTAAAGTTTTACTTCTTCTACATCATCTCTACCCGGAGTTTTTAAATCTAATTTTTTAATCAGGAAACTAAACAGCACATAGTAAACAATAAAGTATACCACTCCGACAACTACAATCCAAATCCAATTTGTCTTTTTATTTCCCTGTAAAATACCAAATAAGAATAAATCAATAAATCCACCGGAGAATGTCATTCCTACTCCGACTTTTAAGATATGCATCAGCATATAAGCAAGTCCGGCAAATACACAGTGAACTCCGTATAATAATGGTGCTACGAACAAGAATGTAAATTCAAGTGGCTCTGTAATACCTGTCAGCATAGAAGTTAAGGCTGCAGATAAAAGCAGACCTTCTACCGCTTTTCTTTTTTTCGGTTTTGCAGTACGATACATGGCAAATGCAGCTCCCGGAAGACCAAAAATCATAAGTGGGAACTTACCTGACATAAATCTTGTAGCAGATACCGCAAAATGTTCTACACTCGGATCAGATAACTGTGCAAAGAAGATATTCTGAGCACCTTCTATCATCTGTCCGCCTACTTCTAAGGTACCACCAACTGCTGTCTGCCAGAATGGAAGATAAAATACGTGATGAAGACCAAACGGAATTAAGAGACGTTCCATAAATCCATAGACCCAGGTACCGGCATAACCGGAACGAAGTACTAAATCTCCAACTGCATAAATTCCGGCCTGAATGGTCGGCCATACGAAAAACATTGCAATACCAACCACTACATAGACAAGCCCTGAAATAATCGGTACAAATCTGGTTCCTCCAAAGAAGGATAATACCTGAGGCAGCTCAATTTTATAAAAGCGATTGTGAAGCGCTGCAACACCAAGTCCGACAACAATACCTCCAAATACACCCATCTGTAAGGAAGTGATTCCACATACATCTGTAGTTGCACCGGAAAGCATAGCTTCATGCTCCGCCGTTAATATCAATTAATGCTACCAATAGATGCATGCCATGATGAAAAATGCGATTACCGCTGAAAGATGCGGCAACTTCTTTTTCTTTCA
>ENA-OPYX01000680-OPYX01000680.1-human-gut-metagenome-genome-assembly--contig:-NODE-680-length-19802-cov-5.758018_pt1 | contig 19802 bp, 18 predicted proteins | sample MGYA00242639_ERZ504486 | MGnify/ENA primary metagenome ERZ504486 (study PRJEB26092, sample SAMD00036296) | human gut metagenome | host: Homo sapiens | study: EMG produced TPA metagenomics assembly of... | reverse complement strand
GCCAATTATCAAAAGCACGGTCTATATTGTCTATCAAGTATTCGGCTGTGATAATATGGGCATCATATATTTTAGGAAGATTACGATAGGTATAATGCCCCCAACGTCTGGCATAAGTCTGGTCTATTTGTCCGAAAGGACTATAATAAGTACGTACACGCTTCACACTATCCATTTCACCTCCCTGTTGGTAGGAATAGCAATGAGGCATATTCCGTATCAAAAATTTAGCCGCTTCCAATTTTAAAGAATCATAGGTATAATGCTGAAGCAGTATCTCCAATTCCAAACGATTAGAAGTAGCAAAATCTAAAGCATGTTTCAATTGTTTCTGCTCAAAAGAAGAGTGGGCACAAGAGATACATACTAATGAAAAAAGGACAAGGAGTCTTGCTAAGAACATAATATTATTCATTTGTTAATTTGGTGGAATAGTATAATTTACCCCTGCGAAAACATAAATTAAAACTAAACTCAAAACACACCTTATTCTTCCCGCTATCTGATACAATCTAAAACACAGGAATTAAATTATGTACCTGAGTAAAACTACATTTCAACCAGTCTGAAGAATCAGACTCAATTGATATTTTTAGTTTCAATAATTAGTTACTTCATCTTATTTTCAGAAAAGGAGAGAATAAGGATTCACACTTACAATAAAATAAAGATACTATATTTGTCATCGTACTTTACTAAATAGTTCATTAAATTCAAGTGCTACTACAGAAGGATTTAAATTTTCCTCAAAGGATTCCACATCCTTATTTTCCCATATATACCCCAAACAATATAATTTATTATCATTAGACAAATACTGAGTATTAAACAAATAGGATTCTGCAGAAATTCCACCATCAATTTTGATGATAACTTCCTCTTGCAAATTCTTACTAATAATCCAATAATAAACCTCTGGGATTCGTTCACCTTCATTGTTCAATAAAACATTTAAAAATATATAATCATGATTTTCCAGATAATTTATAATAGATGCATAGTTAGAACGCTGCAATTCTTCTATAACTTCCATGCCCGATAATTCATGTAATTTCTTAGGCAGCTTATAATTAGGAAAGTCCATAGCATATGATAAGTCCAATTTCCCATTTTCTATCGTATACAAATCATGATTTAGCGACTCATGAAACGTCAACCATTCTCCATTTCTTCCAAAATTATTCTCTACCATCGGAAGCATATTAGACTTTTGATGAAGATAATATGCCACATTGGCGATATTTTCATCTGTACAAATCATTTTAGCATCGCCATACGTGGTGTTGTTACCTACATAAAACCAATAATTCTGCCTATCATCTATGGCAAAAGAAAACGCAGGATAAGTAACCTCCTTCTTGTCTAAGAAATCTCCCCCAAAAGTATAACAAAAAATTCCTCCATCTGATAGGACCTCTAAAACTTTACTTTTCTGATTAACAACGACATCATAGACGCTAGTATATTCACCAGGGCCATTTCCCCTGTGTCCGATATAACCGGAAAACTGTCCATCACTAGTAAAGCTAAGTATAGATGATTCTGAATTTTTTGAATATACAATCCAACCACTGTCAACTTTAATTATAGATGAATTACGATCGACCATACTAGAATCTGAAAAACTGAGAACGGTTATATCCTTACTCAAAGTCAATTTGCTTTGCTCAAGTGTGATTGCTTCAGTTTTATTAAAAATATAATCAAATGTTTTTTTATGTTTTACACTACATGAAACAAAAAGAAATGGGAAAAATATTAATATCAACTTTTTCATTATATAGAATTTAAAGTTAAAATAAGCTCCAATCCAATGGAGTATATGAATTGGAGCTGTTTCAAATTTATATCATAATACTCTCATTTTATCTGCACGGCCTTCGACAACTTTCTGCAGTTCGTCTTGAAGTACACATATAATTCATGTTTAATGGTGCACAATACCCCATAGTTTGGTATCTATTTGTTGTCGAAGATTCACCACTAGCCAACGCTTCCACATTAGCCAAAGCCAAATCAGACATTACATCCGATTGCTGAGCATTATACACATTCATTCCTGCTATCAAAGCAAACGCAACAACCAAAGTTGCCTTCAAAATATTCTTCTTCATCTTATTTCTAGTAAAAAAAATTATTATTATTCATATTTTCATCTTATTCTCGGAAAGAACTCCACCGCAGAAAAAACAAAAATACCGCTTGCTTATTCTGATTATTTACACTACTTTTACATCGGACTTAACCTCCTTTTCTTTTAGGAGAGAGCCACAGGGTGGAAAGAATCGACTTTCGGCAAAGAAAATGAATTTCTTTCCATCCGCTTTTTACTCCCATTGATTCATACTTCATCCTTTATTCAGCATTCCCCGTTACCTTCAAACGAAGTGGAGAATTATCTGCATTGCAATAAATGGTAACCGTCTTACTGAAATGCTCAGCCTTTTCGGCTTCATAAATCACGGTCAGTTCCGCTTTTTTCTCCCGGACGAACACCCTCCTTATTATAGTTTACCTTGGTACATCCACAGGAAGTGATGACATCGTATATCACCAGTACATGCTGTCCCGTATTGGTCAGTGTGAACTTGCGTTCCTGCTTCTCCGACTGAGGAAATGAACCGAAGTCTATGCTTGTTACGTCCAGACTGACTTTCGTTATCGGTGTTTCCGCTTTTACAACTTCACCACCTGTCAATACTTTCAAATAAAGTTCCTTCACCTTTGGATTGTGAACAGGATTGCCTATAGCCGCCACCCTGTTGTCTTTATCCAATAGAAATGTCTGGAAAGTCATTTCATCCGGAAAGTGATTCAATCGGTTAAAATCGTCCTTTTCATCGAAACAAACAGGATAGATAAATGCATCACGACGGGTGATATAACGTAGTTCTTTCATATCTTTCGGGTGGAAATAGAAGACAAAGGGAACCGGACGGTTCAACGTTGAATCAACTTCCTGCATAAACAGCTTCCAGCGAGGCAATTGTAACTTACAACTGGTACAGCCTACAGAATCGATATAAGTCACTACCTTATAATCCGCATCCGCTAAAGAAAAGTCCACTGTATCCTTCCCTTGAATAGTAAAGAAGGAATGGGCAGGAAAGAGAATTTCTTTCCCTTCCCATTCCTCAACCAAACGAGCGATTTTATCTTTTTCTGATTCCTTGCAGGAGGAAAAAAGAGCAAAAACACATAGTAATAGACAAAGGTATCTCATTGATTAATCCAAGCCAAAAGGTCTAATTACGCACTCTACTTTTTCTCCAGTACTGCAAGTCACATTCCCACTACCCAGACATATATCACGTCCAAATTCTCCTGCAGCCAATGCTTCCACATTATCTAAAAGAAACTCACTCTCTACCGGCTTTCCGGATTGCTTTTCCCAAGCCATTACCGCCATTAGCATAACAACGGTAAATAATACAAATACTTTTTTCATTGGTTTATCATTTTTTGTGTGAAGGTAGAGAACATCTATCGGGCACGCAAATTTTTTTCCCTTAAATTGATCTTAAGGTGACCTTAAAGTTTTCTTAAGATTCAAAAATCCCCATTTCATCGGAAGGATTATTTTAATGCCCTGATCTCCAAATCATAAGGTTCATCCAATTAAATCATATTCTTTCTTTAACTTATAAGTTCCTTTTTTATAAATATGCGTATCTTTGCAATCTCTAACATGAACAAGAAACATGAAAATACCGACAAACTTATTCAAGTTTAGCTTTATTGCATTGGGATGGATTGTATTCATCCTGCTATGTTATGTTGCTTTTAAAGATGAAAAGGCAAATGCTCTGATAACAATGAAGGACAGCCTACGTGAAGCAATCAATATTGATTATCAGGAACGATTAAACAAAATACTTGTTAGTTATCGCCCTTTAGGCAGAAAGGTAAAAGGTGTCCAAATAGAATACGGTGATAGTCTAGAAATCATTTATTTTGAAGACAGCACCCATGAGTCACTGGCTACCCAACTGGCCAACCAGTATGTGATGACAAGGATTATCCCCGTCAATCCAGACAATTTCAATAAGATCTTCCAAGAAGAATGGGAAAAGAATGGAGTTTCCGCCGCTAAGACGGGAATCATTTACCGCTACAACAAGAAAAAGGTATTCAGTGACAATGATTCAATCTCTTTCCAGAAAGCTCTTGTCACCCCTGTACAAGCAATAGACGCTAAAAGAACCGCCGGCGTACAGGCATGGGCTATGATTCATTGGACAGAAATAGTAAAACATACCACTCCAAAAGTGTTATGGAGTATCATTGCTTATTTCATTGTCTTGATATGGGTGTCTCTGTCATTTCTGAAAAAACCACAGGAAAAAGAAACTCCCGCCAATCCGGACTGCATACCATGTGAAGAAATTCCTGACAATCCGGACTACATACAATTGGGGAAAATGACTTTAAAGTTGGAAAGCAAGAAACTATATATTGGCGACCGGCTTTGCCACATAGCACCGGCAGATTTCAATCTGCTGGAACTGTTTATCAAAACGCCCAAGCATCTTTTGACTAAAGAAGATATTAAAAATGCTTTCTGGCCGAAAGATAACAATCCCGAAAATAAAATATATAGTCATATCTCCACACTTAAATCCTCACTCAAGGACTTTCCCGAATATCAGATAGTGACAGAAAAAGGAGGATACCGACTGGTTATCTCCTCAAACGAATGAATAGCTCCTATTTCCAATAATAAGCATACATAAGGTATACAATCTTACTTAAAATCACCAACCCACCGCAGCAGGAACAAAGCATTTCTCACAGCGGAACGAGTTGTTTCATTAAGGTGGAATAATTTATTTCATCAAGGTAAAACTAAATATTCCACCATATAAAACTATTTGTTCCACCATATAAAATTAATTGTACCAAACAGTGGAACACACTGTAATACACGGGAAACAAAGAGATTCTCGTTACTATATTCTGATTCATTCATTATAGGCCACAGGACAATGCAGTGCAGGACAATAACACTGTGACAGACTTTTATCTGTCACACTCTCCGTCACGCTATCTGTCACATCTTAACAACCTGTTTTTCAGCAAAATAATTAGTACTGTGACAGTGTGACAGATAATTCTCACTTTTAAACTCTATGAAAGCAAACTTGAAAATCATCCATATTCCTTCACCCTGAAGGATTTTTTTTGGCTGAAGCTTTCCGGGTACAAATCCGTCATTATAATCAGCTAAGAACTAACATCTTACATAAGGATGAAGGATTTGAAAGAAAAAACGCATGAATTCTAAATTGGTATAAGCAGACAGTCCAGCTCATAAAACACTAGAACCTTTTTAAAAAAGGCCCTGTTCTTTTTAAAAAAGATCCGGTTCTTTTCGGAAAACGAACTTATGTTTTTCCAACCATACACTACAATAAATTATCCGCCATTATAGGATAACACGGTGATTTCTTTTCAAAACTTCCTCTATTCCAATTCAAGGGGAAATTTCACTATCTGCTCGTCAGCATTGACATCCAAACCGAATAACATACCGGCAGCCTCATCTACATAAATACCGGCAATAGGACGATCCAATACATAGGTTTTCACCACATCGCCCTCGTGGGTGGATATACGTAATATTTTACCACCCTGCTGATAGGCATCGGCCAACTTCATAATATCCTTAAATTTACGACCGTCATAAATGGTATAAATGTATTGGTCAGTCACCTGCACATCATAATAACAGATTCTCCCCGCCGGAAGTCCATACCCTTCAGGACTCACTTTAAATTGGGGTTCACCATCCCCACCCAATTCTCCTATATGCTTTTGTGAAGCCATGCTATAAATATCGAGCCTATCTCCAAACTGAGTGACAGAAACCAATATCTTCTTATCAGGACTGAATGATACAAAACTGTTCCAGCCTTGAGCCACAGCAGGCGCACTTTCTCTCAACAGTTCCGGATCGGACACAGGTATCTGCTCGGATTTACGAAGCAATTCGCCGGAAGAGAGTGAAGCCCAACTGAAACGGTTCTCACCGGAATAATCGGGGATAACAACAGTAGAGGCATCCTTCAAATCAAAATCAAGGGAACGGAACAAGCGCTTATCCAACAAAATATCCTTTTCCTGTTTGGGAGTTTTCCCCCCGGCTATACCGCTATATTGATACATCCTGCCCTTGCCGTCATCAAGCACCCACACCGTGTCCTGCCCTGCAAAACGGATATTCGCCGCATAAATGGACTCACCCGGACCTTCCCCACGCTTTCCAAAAGAAGACTGATATTGAAAATCGGGATAAGTAAATACATGATAATAGTAATCGGCATTGTGCAAATCCAATATCACCGCCTTGTCACCCTGTACACGCATACGATAGGCATACCGGAACAGAGCCGTATCAATGGGAACAATCTCCCCTTTCAGAACTTCTCCCTTCCGCACCGCTTCTTCTATGATTGACTCACTGGATACCTGCTGTTGGTGGCGTTGCCCGGTACACGCCACCAACAAAGGGAATAAAACGCATAATAGTTGTTTGTTTTTCATTTGATTTCTATATTTACTTATCTGGCACAAAGTAAACAAACTATTCATAAAAACAAGAAGAAACGACCTTAGATTTACCTTAAATCTTCATTTTAGATTCGTCATAGACATCTCTTTTTCACGAGTAGATTTTCATTTCTTCCCATTTCATCGAAGTTCAGATACTTTGCCATTTACTAAGTGCAAACATTTCAAAACAGCTCGGACAGACATACCCATAGAACAAGAAATACATCACAATAAATTCCATTTTTCACAAAATAGGTTTATATGATGAAAATCACTATCTTTGTTCTATGAATAGATTGGTTATAGTAGGATGTGGACGACTTGCTGAAATTATAACAAACGCAGTTGTCAAAGGAATGTTGCCCGACTATGAGTTAGTAGGCGTATATTCGCGTACAGCATCAAAGGCCGAACACATTGCGAATAAAATGAGGCAACACGGAAAAATGTGTGCAGCCTGTCACACTTTAAAAGAACTGTTGGAGTTAAAACCTGATTATCTAGTGGAATCAGCCTCGCCTGCCGCAATGAAAGAACTGGCCTTACCTACCTTGGAAAACGGAACTTCCATTATCACCCTATCCATAGGAGCTTTGGCAGACACCTCTTTTTATGAGAAAGTCAAAGAAACAGCCAAGGCAAACGATACACGGGTTTACTTGGTATCCGGAGCCATCGGAGGATTTGATGTATTAAGAACCACCTCTTTGATGGGAAACGCTACAGCTCGTTTTTTCAATGAAAAAGGACCTGATGCTTTGAAAGGCACATCGGTTTACAAGGAAGAGCTGCAACAGGAAAGATGCATTGTCTTTTCCGGCAATGCAACAGAGGCTATAAATGTTTTTCCAACCAAAGTAAATGTATCTGTCGCAGCCTCATTGGCTTCCGTAGGACCGGACAATATGCAGGTATCCATACAGTCCACCCCTGGATTTACAGGTGATACTCAAAAAGTGGAAATCAAAAATGAACAAGTACACGCAGTAGTAGAAGTGTACAGCGCCACATCAGAGATTGCAGGATGGTCTGTAGTGAACACCCTGCTCAATATCACTTCACCCATTGTATTCTGACAAATTGGCCAGCACCTTTTCGCTCAGGCGGTCAAACGCCTGGCGGGTACGGCCGGTTGATACTTGCATACAACGCACATGCGGATGGGTAAGCAATGCCGTACTCCCCAATGCTCCTAATGTATCACAAAAACAAAGATTATCTTCCTCCAACCATCGGGTAAACGAAGATTCATCCCACGCAGGTGACAATCCTGTGTTAAATAGTATCTTTCTATTTCCAAGTGCCTTGAACTCCTCCTCATGCAACAAAACCGTATTCTTATTCAAGCAACAGCATACCACTTCACTCCATGTCAAAAGTTCATTCAAAGGCATAAAACGATAACCCTTCGCACCGGCTTCTTTTTTTTCACTACGGGCATAATAAGCTATATCCGCACCAAAAAACTTCATTGCATCCGCTATCATACCACCAGATTTTCCTAAGCCTACAATACCCACTTTCAAGCCGATAATCTCCCGGGGAATCCCTTCCCACGGCTTCTGACCAAATCCATGAAGACAACGCACCAGTTCGCTGACTACATATTCTATTACCCCTTCGTCACCATAGTCACGAATACCCGTCACCGTAATACCGCGTTCATTAGCATAACGGATATCCACATTCGCACTTTCGGGAGAATATAGTGAACAACACATACCGATATACCGGACATTCGGACATCTCTCTAAAATATACCGGTTTATTTGTGATGTATAACTTAACAATACAGCATCCGCATCTCCGATCCGAGCAATAATCTCATTATCCCCCGCCGGAATATCAGAGTACATAACAACCTCATCTGCAAAAGAATATAACGCTTTTTCTGCTGACAGAACCAGACTGACAGGTTCTATTGCTACAAGTTTCTGAAACATAGTATTTTTAATTTGACTGGTAAAGATAGTAAAAAATGCGGCAAAGAGACTTTTTTCATCCAAGATTGTTTATTTTTGCATCCAAAACGAAAAAATTAAAAGAATAATGGGAGCAGGAAAATGGATTGGTGGTATTCTGGGATTCATGACTATGGGACCACTGGGAGCTTTGGCCGGATTTGCCTTAGGCTCATTGCTGGATGGAAACAACGGACTTTTTGGCAATACATACGAAAAAGGACAGGCGGAAGCCGGAAACTATGACGAAGGCCAGCGGAATAGCTTTTTATTCTCCATGTTGGTTATGGCGTCTTACATCATCCGTGCAGACGGACGCATCATGCACAGCGAAATGGAATATGTACGCCAATTCTTAAGAATGAATTTCGGCGAAGAGGCAGTCATCCAAGGAGAACAGATTTTGCTGAATCTTTTTGAACAGCGCAAACAGATGGAGCGTCAAAACCCGATGGCATTTAAAAATACCATCCATGAATGTGGTGCACAGATTGCCGCGAACCTGCCTTACGAACAACGGCTGCAATTGTTGGACTTTCTGGTAAACATAGCCAAAAGTGACGGAAGCGTATGCTCTGAGGAAATAGCAGCATTAAAAGAAGTGGCACAATGCATGGAACTGTCGCCCAAAGAAGTGGAATCCATGCTGAACTTAAGCGGAAACTCATTGGAAGAAGCTTACAAAGTACTTGAAATTGACCCGTCCGCCACCAATGAGGAAGTACGTACAGCCTATCGCCGTCTGGCATTAAAACATCACCCTGACCGTGTTGCTACATTGGGTGAAGATGTGAAAAAAGCGGCAGAAGAGAAGTTCCAACAAATTAATAACGCTAAAGAACGAATTTATAAAGCCAGAGGAATAAAGTAAAAAAGAATATTTCGTGAAAACAAGAAGGAGGTGTGTCCATCCCTTAGGGATTTTTGACCACCTCCAACAACAAATTAAAACTCACTGGTAAAATGGAACTTAATATGCTTGAAGTCCATTTGTGCCATTTGAAGTACATAATTGCTATCAGCCAAGAATACATCCCTTCCTTCACGATCCTTGGCCATATACTGATATTTACGTTTTTTGAAAGCTTCCAGTTCTTCCGGGTCATCACTTTCCACCCAACATGCCTTGTATAGGCTGATAGGCTCCCATCGGCATTTTGCATTATATTCATTTTCCAGACGATACTGGATCACTTCAAACTGCAACTGCCCTACCGTACCGATAATCTTACGTCCATTAAACTGATTGATAAATAACTGTGCCACACCCTCATCCATCAACTGGTCAATACCTTTAGCCAATTGTTTCTGTTTCATAGGGTCAGCATTCTCAATGTATTTAAACATCTCGGGCGAAAAACTGGGAATTCCACGGAAATGAAGTTTCTCACCTTCAGTCAGCGTATCACCGATCTTGAACGTTCCGTTATCCGGCAAACCAATGATATCTCCCGCCCAAGCCTCGTCTACTGTTGTTTTACGCTGTGCCATAAACTGAGTGGGAGAAGAAAAACGCATCGTCTTGTCATGACGTACATGATAATAAGGAGTATTACGGGAAAATTTGCCCGAACAAATTTTACAAAATGCAATACATGAACGATGATTAGGATCGATATTAGCTGTGATCTTAAAGACAAATCCGGTAAATTTCGGTTCATCGGGTTCCACCTCACGTTCTTCTGTCTTGGTAGGACGGGGGCTCGGAGCAATTTCCACAAATGTATCCAGCAGTTCCTGTACACCGAAGTTATTCAATGCCGACCCGAAAAATACAGGAGCCATCTCGCCTTTCAGGTACTCCTCCACATTGAATTCAGGATAAACACCGTCAACCAGTTCCAGTTCTCCGCGCAATTTTTCAGCCAAAGGAGCACCAATCTGGTTGTCTAGTTCTTCCGTATTGATATCAACCTCCACTTTTTCTGTTACCACCTGTTTGGAAGGTTGGAAAAGATTCAGTTTATGTTCATAAAGGTTATACACACCTTTGAAACGGGGACCGCTTTCAATAGGCCACGTCAGAGGACGTACATTGATAATGAGTTCCTCCTCCAGTTCATCCAACAAATCAAACGGATCTTTCGCCTCACGGTCCATTTTGTTGACAAATATGATTACCGGAGTATTACGCATACGGCATACTTCCATCAGCTTACGTGTCTGCGTTTCCACACCTTTCGCACCATCCACCACAATAATGACACTATCTACGGCTGTCAAAGTACGATAAGTATCCTCGGCAAAGTCCTGATGGCCCGGAGTATCCAGAATATTGATTTTATAATCATTGTAATCAAACTCCATCACAGAAGTGGTCACAGAAATACCACGCTGCTTTTCAATGTCCATCCAGTCGGATGTGGCGGTCTTCTTTATCTTATTGCTCTTTACGGCTCCGGCCACCTGTATCTGTCCGCCAAAAAGTAACAATTTTTTCAGTTAGAGAGGTCTTACCGGCATCCGGATGTGCTATAATCGCAAACGTCCGTCTTCTTTCTATTTCACTATTCATATTTTATTATGCATTTAATTCTTTGATACATGCTTCCAGACTCTCTTCCCAATGAGGAATCTCAATGTTATAAGTAGTTTTAACCTTGGTCTTGTCCAATACGGAATAATGGGGACGGGGAGCCTTTGCCGGATATTCATTTGTATGCAAGGGACTAACCTTACAGGTCGTGATACCGGCAATACGATGGATAGCCTTGGCAAAATCATACCAGGAGCATACCCCTTCATCACTGAAATGATAACTCCCGGAACCACTCCCTTATAAATGGCTGTAAAGATGACACGTGCCAAATCACGAGCATATGATCGGTGTACCAATCTGATCAAAGACTACACCCAAAGTTTCCTTTTCCTTTCCCAGACGGATCATCGTTTTTACAAAATTATTCCCAAAAGTAGAATAAAGCCATGCGGTACGGATAATCATTGTTTTTTTTGCAATACTCCAATGCATTCGTTTCACCGGCCAGTTTGGTCTTGCCGTAAACGGAATTGGGACAAGGAACATCTCCCTCATTATAAGGAAGATATTTCGTGCCATCGAACACATAATCCGTTGATATCTGAATAAACTCACCCCAGTTGGCTTCAGCCGCCTTCGCCAGATAGCTCACAGCGTTCTTGTTCAGCTTGGTACATAACTCTATATCATCCTCTGCCTTATCTACTGCCGTATAGGCCGCACAGTTCACTATGACATGAATATTATTCTCTTTCACGAAAGTCATCACCGCCTGCTCATCACAAATGTCCAATTCGGCTACATCCGTAAAAAAACAAGTATATTCCTTGTATTCAGCCGATAGCACACGCATTTCATTTCCTAATTGACCGTTGGCACCAGTCACCAATATATTCTTCATTTCTATTTCATTTATTAGAATTCCAATTCTCCTTTTTTATCCTCTATATAGTAGTTTGACAACATAGCCAGCAATGTCGAGATTGCTTCTTGTGCCTTTCTTGTTTCCTCACTGATTTCTTTCTTTTGCAATTTCAACAATAAGATACCATAAAGCGCCTCAAAACAAGTTTCCAGTTCAGGCTCCTCTTTATCCGCACCTTTAGCGCGTAACTCTACAATATAAGGCAATACTTTATAATAAGCAGAATTATAATAAGGAAACTTAGGGGAACGCAATAACTGCAAATGAAGGTCGGTAAGCCAAGTTATAATGTTTTTATTAATCTGCAAATGGCCTTTTTCCATAATCCCTTCATGACGCATCATCTCAATCAAATCCATATACCACTGGGTGAGTTCCGCTTTCTGCTCTTCCGTTAACGGATAAGGAGCTATGATGGTGCTTTTTATCTTTTCCATATCACAGCCGTTGGCACGGATTAAATCCTCTATCTGCCACATATATATAAGATACTCGGCTATATTCTTTTCTTTTAACTGCTTGGAAACGAACATACTTTTTAAATTAAAATTGATAATTAAAAAATTAAAAAACCAACGTATGATACACAAGATATGTTTCTTTGTCAGTACATCGTTTTTCCTAAAATAGTATAAATGAAACCTGCGACTGAAATCAGCATCACTACAATACCAATCACACGGTTCAAAATCCAAATGCCGCGTAAATTAAAACGGGTGCGTACTTTATTGACAAAATACGTAATTCCGAACCACCAGAGAAGAGCCCCCAATACAATAGCCAAATACCCCACCAGTTGAAAGCCTATGGGACTGCCCGGCATCACAAAAGAAAAACGGGCAACAAACCTATAAACAGGAATATAATGAGGGGGTTGGAGAGAGTCACAAAAAAAGGCAGTAACAAAATTATGAAGATAACTGCCCGGGGTAGAAGATACAGGACGGATAGACTGGACAGGATTACTACGGAAAGTATAAATACCGAAAAAGAACAGCATGATACTGCCGATAATTTGTAACAAAACTTGGTTCTTTGCCAAGAAATCATCCATAAAACTCATGCCATAACCTGTAATCAAGGCATAGCCTATATCACTAAGGGCAGCTCCCAGACCGGTAACAAATCCATACCATCGTCCCTTGTTCAGTGTGCGCTGTATACAAAGTACCCCAACAGGACCTAACGGCGCAGAAACCACTACACCGACGATAAGCCCTTTCACCAATAAATCGAGTATGGTTACTTGTTCTATCCAATTCATGCTGCAAAGATGCTACTTTTTTACGAAAGTACCTATATTTACGCTCAAAATTCTTTCATACCCCGTCTCTTTTATATAACTTTGCACCTTATTAATAGACCCTTGATATTAGAACTAGTTTTCAATTAACAAAACAACTATAAAAGTGCTATGATTCTATTTTTCAGAACACCCACTAAAAGTGTAATAGCAACAGAAGTCAGCCAGGAACTGGCTTCTGAGGATATTCAGAAATTAAGCTGGCTTTATGGTGAAGCCACTGTAGAGAACGAAGAGAACCTGAAAGGTTGCTTCATCGGACCGCGTCGGGAAATGATTACTCCCTGGAGTACAAATGCTGTAGAAATCACTCAGAACATGGGTCTTACAGGTGTCTTACGCATTGAGGAATATTTCCCTGTAAAAGACGAAAACGCCGAGTACGATCCTATGCTGCAACGTATGTATAAGGGATTGAACCAGGAGATTTTCACAGTCAACATCAAACCCCAGCCGATTGTTCACATCGAGAACCTCGAAGAATACAATGAAAAAGAAGGTCTGGCACTTTCCCGTGAGGAAATGGACTATTTGCTGAAGGTTGAAAAAGATTTGGGACGTAAATTAACCGATTCCGAAGTATTCGGCTTCGCACAGATCAATTCCGAGCATTGCCGCCATAAGATATTCGGCGGAACATTCATTATTGATGGTCAGGAAATGGAGTCTTCCTTGTTCCAGATGATCAAGAAAACGACTGCTGAAAATCCCAACAAGATTATTTCCGCTTATAAAGATAATGTAGCATTTGCCGAAGGACCGATAGTAGAGCAATTCTCTCCGGCCGATCATTCCACTTCCGATTATTTCATTATCAAAGATATCAAGACTGTTATCTCACTGAAAGCCGAAACACATAACTTCCCGACAACCGTAGAACCATTCAACGGTGCATCTACCGGTACCGGTGGTGAGATCCGTGACCGCATGGGCGGTGGTAAAGGCTCATGGCCCATTGCTGGTACTGCCGTTTATATGACTTCTTACCCCCGTACTGATGAGGGACGCGAGTGGGAAGATATCCTTCCTGTCCGCCAATGGTTATACCAGACTCCGGAACAGATCTTAATCAAGGCTTCCAACGGTGCTTCCGATTTCGGTAACAAATTCGGTCAACCGCTGATTTGTGGTTCTGTACTAACATTCGAGCACCAGGAAAATGGCGAGAAGTATGCATACGACAAAGTGATTATGCTGGCAGGAGGGGTAGGTTACGGTACTCAGCGCGACTGTCTGAAAGGACATCCCGAAAAAGGAAACAAAGTCGTTGTAATGGGTGGTGATAACTATCGCATCGGCTTGGGTGGAGGTTCAGTTTCTTCTGTTGAAACAGGCCGGTACTCATCGGGAATCGAACTAAACGCTGTCCAGCGTGCCAATGCGGAAATGCAAAAACGTGCCTATAATGTAGTCCGCGCATTGTGTGAAGAAGATAACAACCCGATTGTTTCCATTCACGACCACGGTTCGGCCGGCCACGTGAATTGTTTATCCGAATTGGTAGAAGAAAACGGTGGATTAATTCATATGGACAAACTACCTATCGGTGACCAGACTTTGTCTGCCAAAGAAATTATCGCCAACGAATCTCAGGAACGTATGGGATTGCTGATTGACGAATCGGCTATTGAACATGTACAAAAAATTGCTGATCGCGAACGTGCGCCGATGTATACCGTAGGTGAAACAACCGGAGACGCCCGCTTTGCCTTTGAACAGGCCGATGGGGTACGTCCGTTCGATCTGGCAGTAGATCAGATGTTCGGTTCTTCTCCGAAAACCTACATGGTTGACAAGACCGTAGAGCGCCATTATGAAAATGTTTCATACGAAACTTCCAAATTAAATGAATATATCCGCCGCGTACTTCAGCTGGAAGCTGTTGCTTGCAAAGATTGGTTAACCAATAAAGTAGACCGTTCCGTAACCGGTAAAATCGCTCGCCAACAATGTCAAGGTGAAATTCAGTTGCCTCTGAGCGATTGTGGTGTAGTAGCTCTCGACTATCGTGGAGAAAAAGGTATAGCAACTTCTCTAGGCCATGCTCCCCAAGCCGCCTTAGCCAATCCGGCCGCAGGCTCTGTTTTGTCGGTAGCCGAAGCACTGACTAATATCGTATGGGCCCCGATGGCGGAAGGATTGGACAGCATTTCCTTGTCTGCCAACTGGATGTGGCCATGCCGCGCACAGGAAGGTGAAGACGCCCGCCTGTACACTGCCGTAAAAGCCCTTTCCGATTTCTGCTGCTCATTGCAAATCAATGTACCGACCGGAAAAGATTCTTTGTCTATGACTCAGAAATATCCTAACGGTGAAAAGATCATCAGTCCGGGAACTGTCATCGTTTCTGCCGGCGGTGAAGTTTCGGATGTGAAGAAAGTGGTTTCTCCTGTATTGGTAAATGATGAAAAGAGCACTATCTACCATATTGATTTCAGTTTTGACAAGTTACGTCTGGGAGGTTCTGCTTTTGCACAATCACTGAACAAAGTAGGTGACGATGTACCGACTGTACAAAATCCTGAATATTTCCGCGACGCATTCCTGGCTGTACAAGAATTAGTAAATAAAGGTCTGATTATGGCCGGTCACGATATTTCTGCCGGTGGTCTTATTACTACACTGCTTGAAATGTGCTTCTCGAATATGGAAGGTGGTATGGAAATCAGCCTGAACAAGATTAAGGAAGATGACATTATCAAGATATTGTTCGCCGAAAATCCGGGTATTGTTATCCAGGTAAAAGATAAGCACAAAGAAGAAGTGAAAAAGATCTTGGAAGACGCAGGCATAGGCTACGTAAAATTAGGTAAACCGACTGAAGAACGGCATATCCTGGTAGAAAAGGGAGATGCGACTTACCAGTTCGGCATAGACTATCTGCGCGATGTATGGTATTCTACCTCTTACTTGCTAGACCGCAAGCAGAGCATGAACGGCTGCGCCAAAAAACGTTTCGAGAACTACAAGAAACAACCTTTGGAATTTGTATTCGACAAATCATTCACCGGCAAACTTTCACAATTCGACCTTAACCCCGACCGTCGTACTCCGACAGGTATCAAAGCGGCTATTATCCGTGAAAAAGGAACCAATGGCGAACGCGAAATGGCCTACATGCTCTATTTGGCAGGATTTGATGTGAAGGATGTAACAATGACCGATCTGGTCAGCGGACGTGAGACATTAGAGGACATCAATTTCATCGTATTCTGCGGTGGGTTCTCTAATTCGGACGTTTTAGGTTCTGCCAAAGGATGGGCCGGAGCTTTCTTGTTCAATCCCAAAGCCAAAGCTGCATTGGATAACTTCTATGCACGCAAAGATACATTGTCATTGGGCGTATGTAACGGCTGCCAGCTGATGATAGAATTAAACCTGATTAACCCAGACTTCACCAAGAAAGCGAAAATGCTGCACAATGATTCACATAAATTCGAATCCAAGTTTGTAGGTGTTACTGTTCCTATGAATAGAAGCGTCATGTTCGGTTCGTTAAGCGGAAGCAAGCTTGGCATCTGGGTAGCCCATGGAGAAGGTAAATTCTCATTGCCATATCATGAAGATAAATACAATGTTGTATTGAAATACTCATACGATGAGTATCCCGGCAATCCGAACGGTTCAGATTACAGCGTAGCCGGTCTGGCCAGTCCTGACGGTCGCCATTTGGCCATGATGCCTCATCTGGAACGCTCTTGTTTCCCATGGCAAAATGCTTATTATCCGGCTGATAGAATAAAGAACGATCAGATTACTCCATGGATGGAAGCATTTGTCAATGCTAGAAAATGGATTGAGATGAACAAAAAATAAAAACGATTTGTTATATTTACTAAAAAAGCGGTGAGTCATACTGATTACCGCTTTTTTGTATATAACAGATTTTGATATGTTAAGGGAAATTACGAACTTTGTAAGGATTTTGCCTCCTAATAATATGAGAAGAATTCTTTTACTTATATGCCTTTTTGTTATTTTGGTAACACCTGCCGTTGCTCAACTATACCAGTATCTGGATACTCAGAATGGTTTGAGCAGCCGTAGAGTTTTATCTATACGAAAAGATAAAAAGGGCTATATGTGGTTTCTCACTCACGAAGGAATAGACAGGTACAACGGAAAACAATACACACACTATAGCTTAACAGCCAACGGAAAACTATTGAACTTTTTTCCTAACTTGAACACTTTGCAAACAGATACGGCAGGAGTGGTTTGGGAGATAGGAAAAACCGGTCATCTATTCAGGTACAATTCCTTACAAGATAAATTTGAACTAGTTTGCGATTTTGCCAGTAAGGACAAAAGCAACAGCGGACTGCCGCTCACTGCTTCATTTCTTGACTCCAAAGACAACAATATATTGCTTTGCACTAAAAACAAACAATATCTTTTCGACATAGATACCCATGAACTTATTCAACTGGAAAGTCCTATCAAGGAAGAAATCACATATATTGCAAAATCTACGAACAACCAATATTTTTTGGCATCCAGCCACAAGATTTACTGTGCAAAACTGAATCATGGCCGATTAGAAACAATCAAGCATCCGGAACTGGATAATTTTCATATAGTGAACTACATCTATTTTCATCCGGAAACCCAAATGCTAGTAATAGGTACCTTGCTGGATGGTATTTATCTATACAATATCCATAGCCGCCAACTGATTGATGTACACAACGGACTACAAGACATTAATGTCAACTCTATCATAGCAAGTAAAGAAAATGAAAACGAGGTGCTAATAGCAACTAATGGCGCAGGCGTATATAAATTAAACTTGGGCACTTACGAATTGACAAATTTTCTAAATGCCGACCACAACCATTCCAATAAAATGAACGGTAATATCATTAATGATATCTATATTGATGATGATCAAAAATTATGGATGGCAGTCTATCCTATAGGAATTACTGTATATTCCGAGAAATATCCCGGATATAAATGGATACAGCACTCTTACGACAATCCCAACTCACTGATAGATAACCAAGTGAACTATATATTGGAAGATTCTGAAGGAGATATTTGGTATGCGACCAATAATGGCGTATGTTGCTACCGTCCTTCCACCAAACAATGGACGAATTTATTATCAACTTATCAGCATGACACACCTAATCAAAATCATGTATTTATCTCTATATGTGAATCCCGGCCAGGAATTATTTTAGTAGGAGGATATATGTCGGGAATGTACAAAATAGATAAGAAAAACATGACCACACAATATTTTATTCCCCAGACATTAAATGATGACACCATAAAACCGGATAAATATATTCGTTGTATTTATAAGGATTGGGATAATCTGATTTGGGCCGGAGGATATTACAATTTAAAAAGTTATGATATGGATACAAAGGAAATGCATTGTTATAAAATGGATTTCCCTATCACCTATATCACCAATAAGGACGCCCACAATTTATGGATAGGAACTATCAATGGATTGTATCAGTTCAATAAGGTCAATCAAGAGCTCAAAGCGGTGAATCTAGACTCCGAACTAGGCTGCATAAATACTATTTATCAAAGTAAAAAGAACATCACTTTCATTGGTACACATGGTTCCGGTATATGGATTTACAACAATTATACAGAAAAAGTAACTAATTACCATGTCAATAATTCAGCTCTGATATCTAATAATATTCATTGCATACTGTCTACTTTGGAAGACGATTTGATCATTAGTACAGAAAAAGGGTTGACCCGTTTCAAAACAAAAGAAAAAATAATTAATGATGATTATAAAAAAGGGAGGTTACACAAATGATTAAAAAATTTGCAGCAACTGGATTAGCGCTTATGATGGCAGCAAGCCTGGCGGGATGCGGTAGTGGAAATCAGAACACTGCACCAGCAGGGAGTACAGCAGCAGAAAGCAAAGCTGAAACAGAAGCACAGAAAACAGAAAGCGGAGAAAAAGTAAAACTGACATTTTGGATGGAAATGACAACACCGGAATTAGATCAGGTATATCAGACTGCGGTAGATAACTATATGTCAGAGCATCCGGATGTAGAGATTGAATATTTAGGCATACCTGGAAATGCAGCAGATGCAAAAAATAACTGGAAATGGCATTTTCTGCAAAATGCGGCGCCAGATGTTTTCCATTGCTTTATGCCGGAATTTATTACAAGAGGAAACATTATTCCATTAACAGATTATTATGAGAATTCTAAATTAAACGGAAAGATCGCCCAGGGCTCTCTGGAGGCTAATTTAGAATATGATCCACAGAAAAGGATCTGTATGCAATTCCATCTTATATGAATGTAAGAAACTTTTGGATCCGTTCAGACTGGTATGCAGAAAAGGGAATTGAGATTCCGAAGACATGGGATGAATTTTTTGACAGTATAAAAGAAGTTGCAGATCCTGAGAACAACCGCTATGGTACAACGATCCGCGGAGGTTCTGGCGGTGCACAGAATCTGGAATATATGATGTATGCTTATTCAGGTATTACAGAAGCTTTTGATGAAGAAGGAAAATCTACTATCAATGATCCTCTCCATGCAGAATTTTGTGAAAAATATCTTTCTCTGTATAATAAATATA
>ENA-OPYX01000679-OPYX01000679.1-human-gut-metagenome-genome-assembly--contig:-NODE-679-length-19807-cov-3.899238_pt1 | contig 19807 bp, 26 predicted proteins | sample MGYA00242639_ERZ504486 | MGnify/ENA primary metagenome ERZ504486 (study PRJEB26092, sample SAMD00036296) | human gut metagenome | host: Homo sapiens | study: EMG produced TPA metagenomics assembly of... | reverse complement strand
GATCCTTCCAGATCTCCGCAGTGGATCAGCGCATCAATCGGCCATTCCCGCTGCAGGACACGCATCAGATTTTCGTCATGTCCGTGTGTATCACTGACTACCAAAATCTTCATTCTGCATTCACACTTTCTTTCAGAATCTCCCTCATCTTTTCCAGGGCTTTTCCTCTGTGGCTTACTGCATTCTTCTGTTCTTCCGATAGTTCAGCTGTTGTACAGCCGAATTCCGGTACATAAAAGATAGGATCATAACCAAATCCATTCTCACCACGTTCTTCATATCCGATCCGGCCTTCGATCACACCCTCGGTTGTCTTTATGGTTCCATCCGGAAATGCTGCTGCGATTGCACAGACAAAGCGTGCCGTTCTTTTTTCATCCGGTACACCTGTCAGCCGTTCGATCAGACTGGTATTTTTTATCCTGTAAGAGGTATCTTCTCCCATATATCTTGCGGAATAAATTCCAGGCTCTTTATTGAGATAGTCAATTTCCAGTCCGGAATCGTCTGCCAGCACCAGTTCTCCGGTCAGTTCCATGATCGTTTTTGCCTTGATGATGGCATTTTCCTCAAAGGTTTTTCCGTCTTCCACAATATCCGCTTCGATGCCTGCCTCCTTCATGGACAGGATCTCTACCGGAAGATCTGCCAGAATCTCCCGGATTTCCCGCATCTTATTCTGATTGCCTGTGGCAAATATCAAACGTTTCATCGTGTCTCTCCCTCTCTGCGTTTCGGTGGTTTTGGGCCAAGGAACTGATAGTAATAGGTCCGGATCATACCGTTATAAATTTTCCGGTTCTTATCTGCTTTTCTTCCAATATAGCGTTCTGCATCCTGGTAACTGGTGATCAGATACATCGACCAGGCATCCAGTTTTTCATATACCTCACCGATCTGACGATACAGTCCGGGAAGCATCTCTTTTTCTTCAAGGCGTTCGCCGTACGGCGGATTGGTAATTATAAATCCATATTTTTTCGGATGACGCAGTTTCTCCACTTCTCTCTGCTGAAAATGAATCAGATGATCCACGCCTGCTGCCGCTGCATTTTCTCTTGCATTTTTTACCACTTCCGGATCGATATCGTATCCCTGAAGATCCAGACTTTCTTCCATATGTACCAGATCCTGCGCTTCTTCCAGCGCATTATACCAGTGTTTGCGCGGAATCAGGTTCGTCCAGTCTTCTGCCAGAAAGGAACGGTTCATACCTGGCGCAATATTACATGCCATCATCGCAGCTTCGATCGGGAAGGTTCCGCTTCCACAGAAAGGATCCACCAGGATCCGGTCTTTCTTCCACGGAGTCAACATGATCAGTGCCGCTGCAAGCGTCTCGGAGATCGGTGCTTTTGACTGTAATTTCCGATATCCTCGCTTATGAAGAGATACCCCTGTTGTGTCAATTCCCACGGTTACGATATCTTTCATCAGTGATACGCGCACCGGATAGCTGACACCATCTTCTTCAAAATGCTCTCTGTGATATTTCTGCTTCATCCGTTCTACCATGGCTTTTTTCATGATTGACTGGATATCAGAAGGACTGAAAAGTTTGCTTTTGATCGAAGAAGCTTTTTTTCACCCAGAACTTTCCGTTTTCCGGGATATATTCTTCCCACGGGAGAGCTTTCGTTTTCTCAAACAGCTCATCATAGGTACACGCCTTAAATTCTCCTGCTTTTAACAGAACTCTCTCTGCGGTTCGAAGAAACATATTTGCATAAGCCACCGCTTCCTCATCTCCCCAGAAACTTACCTTTCCATCTTCTACCTTGCTGATCTCATAACCAAGATCCAGGATTTCTCTTTTTAATACCGCTTCCAGTCCGAAGTGACAGGGGCAATCAGTTCAAATTGTCTCATAAATCATATTCCTTTATTATTTCTTCATCGAATGTTTTGATGGTGAATCGACTGTTTTCCAGTATTGCATAGGTAGGTGGATTCCCTTCCTTCGGAATTGACACGGAACCCGGATTCAGGATCGTGATATCCCCTACTTTTTCCGCCCGGAGTACATGAGTATGCCCATGCATGAAAATATCGCCCGGTTTTAACGGTGGCAGATTATGTTCGTTATAAATATGCCCATGGCTCATATAGAATGTTTTCCCGTCAATTTCCATCCAGCCATAATCTGCCAGTACCGGAAATTCCAGTACCATCTGGTCCACTTCCGCATCACAGTTTCCTCTCACATTATAGATCCGGTTCTTTTCTTTATTCAGCATCCGAATCACTTCTTTTGGTGCATATTCCTTGGGAAGATCATTTCGCGGACCATGATACAACAGGTCCCCCAGCAGAATCAGACGATCTGCCTGCTCTTTTTCCAGAGCTTCCATCATTTTTCTGCAATACCAGGCAGATCCATGAATATCTGAGGCAATCATATATTTCATTGACTTTTCTCCTTTGTCAGAGGACGGCAGTACCGTCCTCTTTTTCTACATTTTAAAATTTACATAGTAACTGTTCAGTACCCTCACAGTTACGTTTACATTATGCTTTATTCTACTATGATTATTCGGAAAACACAAGATTTCTTCCTTTATATTCTGTAATTCCTCCTGCCACGGAAAGGGCACGGTATCCCTGTCGTATCATCTCCCGGACTGCCGCCATGCTGGTAGCTCCCCGTTCACAGTACACCACAATCTCTTTTTCTCCCGGCAGATTCCACTCCTTTCCAGGTTCATAAGGGATGTTCACTGCGTATCGGATATGTGATCTGCGGTATTCTTCTCCGGAACGTACATCAACGATCCAGACCCCCGGATAACGGGCTACGTACTGGTCCAGCTTTCGTGGAGAGACCAGAGGTATATCCACAACCAAACTCCTTTTTTCTTATCTTATGCACACATTCCACCGACCGCACATCCGTAATCTTTTATGTACCGGTCTGTCCCGGTGGCAAATTCCGGGACAGACTGTTTTTTTTTACTTTCTGTTTTTATCGCTGTAACGGTTGGTGCTGCTCTTGTCATAGCTGTCAGAGCCATAACAATTTTCTTTTTTCTGTGTTTTGGCATTCTCATTTTTCTCGTCTGTCATACCGTATTTGTCAGTTTTTTTGCTCTCTTCGCCGTACCTGTTGTAGTTTTTAGACATGTGTATTTCCTCCTGCTCATCCTTGTTTTGTAAATGTTCCGTTGAACCATCGGTTTCATTTACAGAGTTAGTATGTCAAAAATAAGGGACTTTATTCATTTCTTTGTTGCATTTTCAAATGATCTGTATTATAATCAAACCTGTAAAAAGAATTTACCCTTCAAAAATTTTTTTTACAATTAATAACCCCTTATTAATTATTTATACTCCCCTCGAAAGGCCAGTAGCTCCCCTACTGGTCTTTCTCTTTGTCTGAAACCATGTTTTTTCTGGGATTTGTCCCCACTTTTCTGTTTTATTATTTTCTTTCTCTGCAGGAAAAAAAATGCAGAAGTTTCGTTTTTTTCACGTAACTTCTGCTTTTTCTTATTTTTGTTTAAAATATGCCACAACCAATAAAACTATCATTAACGGGATCAATATCGGGAGCAGATGAATGAGCACTGTCCCGGCTGCCCACAGGATCATTGCCACGACCACAACAAAAATGACAGCCGCCAGCAGGCAGCCTCCCCTAGTCTTTATTTCCATACGATGCAATTCTCTCTGTGCATCGCCACTCTCCTGTCCGCCCCGTTCCTCATAAACATTGGTCTCCGGATGGCTGTACTCTTCCTGCGTCTCCTGTACGTCCACCAGTGTTTTCGCAATCAGCAGAGGATCTCCAAGCTCTGTCAGTACTTCTTCCTCTGATCTGCCATTTTGTATCTGTTCCTGAATATAGTTTTCATAATAACGGATCTGTGCTGTCACTTCCTGTTGAGACATGGTCTGAGACAGCCGTGCCCGCAGTTTTTCCAAAAATTCTTCTTTTCTCATCGTTATCCTCTTTTTTCTGTCACTCATCTGGTCACTGATTGATGGCTGTACTGAAATCCTCTATCTTCTGAAGTACACGCTCTTTTTCACTTCCTTCCAGAACCATGGGCTGATAATTATTATACCCGGACTCCGAAGAAAGAGAACAGGGGATAATATTGGTCACATCGTCTTCTGCCAATTTCCCGTTTTCAACGGTAAATGTCTGCTGAAAAATCATCGTATCCTTATCTGACGGATTCTTGTTTCCGCCAAAGCAGAAGTTTCCAAGACTGTATACAATATTTTTTCCCTGATATTTTTCTATTCCCTGAAGAACATGTGGATGATGTCCTACTACCAGATCTGCTCCCTGATCAATTGCCAGATGAGCCAGTGTTTTCTGGGCATCGTCCGGAATGTTCGATTTTTTCCGTTCCCCAGTGGAAGCTTACAATGATTACCTGGGCTCCCTGATTCTTTACCTCCTGTATGGTATCAATAACCTGCTGTTGTCTACCGATCCCGTCTTTCAGTTCATAGATTCCGATCAGTCCCACTTTGATGCCTTTTACATCCATCACGGCTGTCCGATCATAGCCAAAAGTCGTAATTCCGGCTGCCTCCAGATACTGAATCGTATCTTCATAACTCTGATCTCCGTAATCATGACTGTGGTTGTTGGCAAGGTTGGTGGCCTCCACGCCACCCCGGGTAAGGATCTCTGTATAAGAAGGATCTCCTTTGAAAGCAAATGTTTTTTCCTGTCGGGCATCGGAGGTTGTCAGCGTTCCTTCCATATTTGCCACAGTGAGATCGTCCGCTGTAAATATTTCTTTTACATTCTGGAAAAAGTATCCCGGATCGTTTTTCATCTGATAAAATGCATCAAAACTGGTGCTCTGATCAAAGTTTATATCCGTTCCCAGCGTACAGTCACCCACCATACTGACCGTGATAGAAACCGGTTCACCTGTCGGTTCGGGTGTCGTTGGTTCATTCCGGGAGTCTCCGGACGTACTGTCCGCAGAATTGTCATCTTCCGATGCTATTTTTTCTTCCTGCTGTTCTTGTTTTGCATTTTTTTGATCCGTCTGTGCCTCTCGCCGATTCAGCGCTTTGGTAAGTGCTGCTGCTCCCACAAGAAGTGCCAGAAAAATAGCAACGGTGATGGCTCCGATCTGCATGTACACAATTTTTTGTCGATGACTCAATCGCCGTCTCCTAGATCTTTTTCTTTGCCGTTTTTTATCCATTTTATCGCCAACTTTCTGTCTGTACTCTTTGCTTCTTCTGATGTATTGTTTTTCCATGCTTATTCTTCATGATACCTGCTTTTGTCTGAAACTGCAAGTATTCCACTTCATTTTCCGTTTACTTTTTTCTTTCAGATGTTTATAATATTTGTAACATTCTTCGTAACTATTCAGTAACCACTGTACCGCGAGGTGTTTTGGCACGTAACTGTGAAGGTACTGAACAGTTACCATTCTTCACAGAAAGGTAAATGTTTTATGAAAAAGACAAATCCATATCAGGTCACCGAATGGTACCGTTCTGTCATCCGTACACAAATAAAGCCGGGGGATCTGTGTATCGATGCTACCATGGGAAACGGCCATGATACATTATTTTTAAGCCAGCTGGCTGGTCCGTCCGGATGTGTCCTGGCTTTTGATATTCAACAGGCTGCCCTTGATTCCACCAAAGCACTTTTACAGGAACACGAACATCTGGCACCCGTACAGCTTTTACTGGACAGCCATGCACACATGTCTTCTTACGCAGACCCGGGAACGGTTTCCTGTATCGTTTTTAATCTTGGATATCTTCCTTCGGGAGATCATTCGATCGCCACCCACAAAGAGTCAACAATTGTAGCACTGGAACAAGGACTGGAACTTTTAAAGACAGGCGGATGCATCAGTCTTTGTATTTACAGTGGAGGTGATAGTGGCTTTGAGGAACGGGACGGTGTACTGGATTATCTGAAGGGGTTGGATTCAAAGAAATATCTGGTGGTACTTTCCTGTTATTATAATCGACCGAATCATCCGCCGATTCCTGTGATAATTTATAAGATGTAGAGGGAAGACGGAAAGTTGGTAAAAAAGATACCAGAGTCAAATGGTCTGAAATCTTCCTGCAAGCAAGCCTGCATCAGATTTCAGATCTTTTGACTCTGGTATCATCATTATATTGGATCCAGAGGAAATCCTATGGTGATTTTGGTTCCCTGGCCCGGCTGGCTTTCGGTTCGGATCTGGGCATGATGAAGGGCTGCGCCGTGTTTTACGATAGACAGTCCCAGTCCTGTACCGCCGGTCTGCCTGGAATGACTTTTATCTACACGATAAAAGCGTTCGTAAACTCGCTCCTGTTCTTCTTTGGCAATTCCTATTCCGGTGTCCTCCACCTGCCAGTATATTTTATCTGTAGTTTTCCACATCCGTACCCATAATATTCCATGTTCCACATTGTACTTAATACCATTATCCATCAGATTATACAACATCTCATATAAGATCTGACGCACACCTGTAATTTCCTGTGTTGCTCCTTCGATTTTCATCGTGATATCTTTTTTCTTGGCCGCATGATGAAGGGTAGCTCCGATGTCTTCCGTCAGTTCATAGAGATCCACAACTTCTTCCTGCATCTGACTGGTTCCTTCTTCCAGTTTTGATAACTGGATAATATCCTGTACCAATGCAGTAAGTCGATTGGCTTCCTGATGGATCCTGGAGGCGAATTCCGGAATGTCTGCCGGCTGAACCATGCCATTTTCAATCAGTTCCGCATATCCGGAGATCGACATCAGCGGAGTTTTTAATTCATGAGATACGTTAGCAGAAAATTCTCTCCGCATCTGTTCCGCGGCATTTTTTTCTGTGATATCCCACACCATAATTACTGCACCATACGTTTTTCCCGTTACCTTTACCGGATTGGCAAGAAGCTGGTAGAATCGTCCATGAGTTTCAAGCACCGTCTCGATATGCTCGCCTGCCAATGCTCCATCCAGTGCTTTTTTCAATTCTTTATTCCGGCTTACACGGCTGATTGGTCTTCGGATACAGTCGCTCGCCTGTACCTGGAACAGTTCCTGGGCCGCTTTGTTGATCGACAATACTTCTGTCTGACTTGCAAACCACAAGACCGTCTTTCATATTTTCTGTAATTGCCAGATATTCTTCATGACGTTCTTTCAATTCCTGGATCTGTCCGGCAATCTGTCTGTTCTGTTCATGTACACGCATCAGAAGCGGCCGTAATTCTTCATATTCCACATGTCGCAGCGGGTGTTCCAGATCCATCGTATTGATTGGTTCCACTAGTTTTTTTGTCTGGTTCTGAATCACAAAAAAGCGCTATTCCAATGATTGCCAACACCAAAACAGCCACCAGTGTAATCCCTGACTGCAGATACCAAGAACGAATCGATGCTTCTTGATACACGGAGAATTTTTCCGTCCTCCAGCAGGATAGCGTAGTAAAAGTCTGTTTGTCCAGTGTTTCCGAATATCGCAGCATCTCACCGGAGCCTTTTTTTCTGCTTCCTTTACTTCCGGGCGGTTACCGTGGTTTCCCATGGCAGATGCATCTTCCAGCGAATCGTACAACACCGTACCATCCGTATTTAACAGTGTGATCCTGTTATCCGACTTCAGACTGCTGATTTTCTCGTTCAGATAGTCGCCTTCCGTTTCCTCAATCGCTACTCTGATGTATTCCGCTTCTTCCCGTACACTGTCGTGCATGTATCCGTTAAATTTACTGTACATTGTCAGGCTGACAACTAAAAAGGTAAGCAGAATGGAGACCGTCAAAAGGACTCCAACCTGCTTTAAAATTTTCTGTCTCATGCTTCGTCTCCCATACGATAACCTACACCACGGACAGTTTCAATACATGCACCTGCTTCGCCGAGTTTCTGACGCAGAGTACGTACATGGACATCCACAGTTCTGGTCTCCCCATCAAAATCGTATCCCCAGATTCTGGTAAGCAACTGGTCACGTGTCAGGACAATTCCTCTGTTTTCCACCAGATATTTTAACAATTCAAATTCTTTCAGAGTCAGTTCTACCTTCTGTCCGTGCACCAGCACTTCATGGCGCTGAATTCGAATCTGGATCGGACCATGAACCAATGTCTCCTCCGTCCGGCTTCCCCCTCTTCGAAGTACCGCCTTCACGCGGGAGATAAATTCCATCATGCCGAATGGTTTAGTAATATAATCATCCGCACCAAGATCCAGACCTTTTACTTTATCAAATTCCGCACCTTTTGCAGTAACCATAATCACCGGAACATCACGTACTTCCGGCATCTGACGGATTTTTTCCAAAATCGTATAACCATCGTCTCCCGGAAGCATGATATCCAACAGTATCAGATCCGGAATCAGATTACCCAATTCTTCAAATAACTGTGTACCATTTTCCAGTCCCTTAGCCTCAAATCCCGTGGAATGCAGGGTATACACCAGCAGTTCCCGAATGTTTCTTTCATCCTCAACACAGTAAATCATATGTCTCTCCTATTTTTATGGCAGTAAATACTTTTCTTCTTCTTCTAATACCAGTCCGCGGAATATCTCACTGTCTTCATTTTTTACACTGTTCAGATATCCATGTGTATCATAAGTATCTTCTCTTACCTGTGTCACGCACACCGCAATATTGGAACAATGATCTGCCACTCGCTCGAGACTGGTCGTAATATCCGAAAGAATAAATCCAAGTTCAATCGTACATTTTCCCTCTCTCAGTCTGTGGATATGACGCTTTTTCACTTCCTGGTTCAGCTCATCCACTACTGCCTCCAACGGTTCTACTTTCTGTGCCAGTTTCTCATCCTGATCACGGAATACCGCATAAGCTTTCTCTACAATATCCTGCACCGCTCTGCTGAAAACTTTCAACTCTTCTTCTGCCTTCGGAGAAAATATCAGCTTTTTATCATGCATCTCCTGTGCTGCCTCCATGATGTTGATCGCATGGTCTGAGATTCGTTCAAAAATCCCCGATACAATGCAACACGATAGACAGCGTATGACTATCGCGGACACTGAGATTCTGTCTGGAAAGATTTTACCAGATACGTTCCCAGTTCATCTTCATACTGATCTACCAGATTTTCCAGCTCACCTACCTTTTTTGCTCCATCCTCCGTATAATTCCACAGGAGATCCATAGCAGTGAATAAGGTTCGCTTGGATTCTTCCGCCATTTTGTTTGCCACATGAACACTCTGTTCCATGGCAAACGCCGGTTTTTCCAGAAATCTGGAATCCAGAAGCTGTAATTCTTTTCTTTCTTCTTCTACTTCCGCCGGCTGTACATCATCACGGATGGTAAGACATGCAAGTTTTTCCAGTCCTTTGCCGAACGGAAGTAACAGCATCGTGGCAAATACATTAAACAGACTGTGTATCACAGCAATTCCTGCTGCATTTGTTGCCGTGCCAAGAAAGGAAAATCCAACGACTGCATTGACCGTGTAAAAGAGTACCATGAAAACAACCGTTCCGATAATATTAAAATACAGGTGTACCATGGCAGCACGCTTTGCGTTTTTAGTTGCTCCGATACTTGATAACAGTGCCGTCACGCAGGTACCGATATTTTGTCCCATAATGATCGGGATCGCGACCCCATAGCTTACCGCTCCGGTCACGCAAAGTGCCTGCAGGATACCGACAGAAGCAGAAGAACTCTGTATGATCGCCGTCAGCACTGCTCCGGCTATCATACCGAGGACCGGATTGGAAAACGCTGTCAAAATACCGGTAAATTCCGGTACATTTGCCAGCGGTTTAACCGCATCGCTCATGGTTTCCATACCAAACATCAGCACAGCAAACCCAACCATGATTGCTCCAATATCCTTTTTCTTTTCATCTTTAATAAAGAGCAGAAAAATCACACCGATCACTGCAAGGAGCGGTGAAAAGGAACTAGGTTTACATAATTTTACAAAGACGTTATCTCCCTGTAACCCGGATAAACTGAGAATCCAGGAAGTTACGGTCGTACCAATGTTGGCACCCATGATAATTCCCACTGCCTGATTCAACTTCATAATACCCGAATTAACAAATCCGACAACCATAACGGTCGTCGCCGATGACGACTGAATCACAGCCGTCACACCGGCACCAAGCAATACTGCTTTGATCGGGTTAGATGTCAGATTTTCCAGAATCCTCTCCAGCTTTCCACCGGATACTTTTGCCAGCCCATCCCCCATAACCTGCATACCGTACAGAAACAGAGCCAGTCCTCCTACCATCGTTAATACACTGAATATGTCCATTATTGTCCTCCCAATGTTTTTCTTTTGATGGCACTATTGTATTAAATCCCTGTTAAATCTGTTCACGGTCTTTTGTTAAATCTATGTAAAGTGAGAAGGAATTCATTTTTCCTTTTTTCTGCTGTTCCCGTTATTCACCCGTATAGCTCAAATATTCAATTTTTTTTCAATATATTTTTTTACATCATGGTATACTTTTTCTTTTTCACGCTCATTCAGAATCTCATGACGCATACCCGGATACAATTTTCCTTTTGTATCCATATATCCGACTCGCCGCATCGTCTGTACTGCCTGGGCAAATTTTCTTGCTCCGCCAATACATGGGTCTTCATATCCTCCGATAAACAACACCGGCAGATCCGGATTGAAAAGTTTCCATCCTGTTTCCCGATACGTCTCATCCATTAGTTGAAACAGTACCTGATCCGCATCCACGGTAAAAGTAAATCCGCAAAGTTCCGAGGCTTCATAAGCACGCACAACCTGTTCATCCGAACAGCACCAGGCAAAGCGGCTTCCCTCACCTACAAACTTCCCGGAATAGCTTCCCAGAGAAAGCAGTTCCAGAAAACGGCTGACATGGTGTGCCCCACTGATTTTTTCCTGTACAGCAGCCAGTGCAATCCCTATTTTTGCTCCCGGATTCTTTGATGGCGATCCACAGACCACCAACATATTCAGGAGATCATCGTATTTTTTTGTAAAACAGCGAACCACCATAGAACCCATGCTGTGTCCCAGTAAGATCAACGGTACTCCCTGCCATTCTTCTTTCAACATTCTGGTTACTTCAGCCGTATCCTCGATCAACGCATCCATACCGGCACCATACATATAACCCAGATCATTTTTTCGTCCGTACACTTTTTCCATGTCCACGGCAGTCATGGATCGCCACAACATATCCGGCTTCTGCAAAATACTTCATAAATGGAAGATAGCGTTCTTTATACTCTGCCATACCGTGATGAATCTGCAGGATTCCTTTCGGTGCTTCTTCCGGAACCAGTATCAGCAAATCCAGTTCCAGTCCGTCAACCGGAGATTTCATCTTCTTTGATATCTTTGTGTATTCCATAGCATTCCTCCTGACTTTTTATATACTCTCAACTTGCGACATCTACCTTATACGCCGCAGTACGCATCCTCGCGGAGCCTTTTTTACATTACAGGAAATCAATTTCCTGTAATGTAAAAAAGGCTTTGTCATCACTGACAAAGCCCTTGTTCTAAGCACGAGACGGGATTCGAACCCGCGACCCTCGCCTTGGCAAGGCGATACTCCACCACTGAGCCACTCGTGCATATCCTTGTTCTTTCGAACAAAGATATCATACTATAAATTCCGACACCTGTCACTAAATTGTTGTATTTTTGTGTTTTTTCTTCAAATCAATCTATTTACTGTTTAAGGGCGCAAAATTGCACTCAGCACATACTGATTGTTCTGAAATTTTCTGGCTCAGTTCATCCAGACGAATCCAGATCCACATCCAACCACATTTCTTCTGCCGCCGTCATCATATTGGCAAACATAATACCAAAATTTACCTCATCCCATTTTCCCAGTTTATCACTTGGATGTTTCTTGGAGAAAATATGGATTCGGCTGTCAAAAACTACGAAACGCCACGGCTGGCTGTTCATACTTGAAGGTGCCATCCTTGCTGCATCCAGTAACTGTTTCATCCACTGTCTCGGTGTTTCTTTATATACACACAGGTCATCCAAACTCAACCTCTTCGCTTCCGCCTGTTTCCGATAACAGCTTCCCTTTGGCTTTCCGAATGCCATCACCACCATCATCCGCTTTTTATCGCGATATTGATATTTTTTCTTAATGATCGGATTGCCGATAAAACAGCTTCCGATTCCTCTGGTGTACATATATAACGAAAGCTGCTCCATCAGATACCCTGCGTTCATCATCGCACGGTCTTTTTCTTCCGAATACAACACCAGATAATATGGTGCCTTGATTCCAAGAAGACTGAGCATCTTATAATCATTCTGTCGATTGTCAAAAATCGCCAGTTCCGTCTCTACTCCTCCAAACAGCCCGTTAATTTCATCAAATTGTTTCAGAATGTCTTCCAGAACTTTCGGGCTGATCCCTTCATTTGTATAACTCCGGACGGATTTCCGGACAAAAATTGCTTCAAATAAGTTCATGTTATCACCTTTAATTTTTTCGTAACACTATTGTAACATGTTTTTTCTGTTTTGCAACCGCTTCCGGTACTTTTTTATGCGTTTTTTATTTGTTTCCCCTGTCTTAAGATGCAAGAACTCCAATCTGCTGCTGTACATCTGCCTTAAACTGTTCCCAGGCATCTTCGTGTTCCACAAAATATTTCGGACAGATTTTTCCTGTCACATCATAATGGCGGATCACATCCTGACTTGTAAGTCCGAATCTGTTACACAGCCAGGCTGTCAGCTGTACCATCGACTGATAAGTCACTGTGTTAAAAGCACCTGTATCATCCGGGTGACAGCATTCGATGGATATGGTATCCCCATTTCGATCATTAGAAGCATATGCAATTTCCGTAGTTGGTATACATTGCACAACTTCCCCCTCCAGCCCTACAATAAAATGACTGCTGGCTTTTGTGGTATGTGCATCTTTAAGTCCCTCAAAATAATCCCTGTTTGCCATGGCGCTGCTTCCCGGATTCGCAGTATAGTGAATCACAATTCCATTTACCTGTTTCAGTGCGGTTCCCGGTCTGGAATATTCGTTGACATCCAGCAGTTCCACATCCAGTTCCGGTGCGCCTGTCCAGTCAATCTGTCCAGTCTCCTGTACCATATTCTTTCCCGTCTGCGAAAAAAATAATTTTTTGCATAAAAATATCAGACCAATAATACATAAAAAAGCAATACACAGTACAATCATCGATCGTCGGATCAATTGCTGTCTTCTTCGCTGTCTCGTCATCCGTCTTCTGTGAACTGTTCTGCTCCCCTGTCGGTTTCTCCCCCCAGTTCTTCTCCCACTCATAACACTTCTCCTGTATACCCAAAAAGGCGGCCTCCACCCCTGAGACCGCCTGCTTTATTTATTCCTCGTAACGGTTCAGTACCTTACGGATGCTTCTCCACTGAATAGTTACTACTCATCAATGCTATAGTTTGGTGCTTCTTTTGTAATATGAATATCATGCGGATGAGATTCTTTTAAAGATGCTGCGGAAATTTTTACAAATTTTCCGGTTTCTTTTAATGTCTCAATATCTTTTGCTCCGCAATATCCCATACCGGAACGAAGTCCTCCGATTAACTGGAATACCGTGTCTTCCAGGTGACCTTTGTATGCGACACGACCTTCGACACCCTCCGGTACCAGTTTCTTCGCATCGGTCTGAAAATAACGGTCTTTACTTCCGTTCTCCATCGCTGCAATAGATCCCATACCACGGTATACTTTATATTTTCTACCCTGATACAGTTCAAAGCTTCCCGGGCTCTCATCGCATCCGGCAAACATGCTTCCCATCATACATACGTTCGCTCCGGCTGCAATCGCTTTCGTCATATCTCCGGAATACTTGATACCACCATCTGCGATGATCGGTACACCATATTCTTTTGCTGCATTATAACAGTCCATAACGGCTGTGATCTGCGGAACACCGATTCCTGCAACCACACGAGTTGTACAGATGGATCCAGGTCCGATACCTACTTTTACCGCATCGGCTCCGGCTTCGATCAGATCTCTGGTTGCTGCGCCTGTTGCAACGTTACCTGCAATCACCTGCAGATCCGGATATTTTGCTTTGATCTGACGCAGTGTTTTAAAGATATTTGCGGAATGTCCGTGAGCAGAGTCAATAACAATAACATCGACTTTCGCTTTTACCAGAGCATCCACACGCTCCAGAACATTTGCTGTGATTCCAACGGCAGCACCACAGAGCAGACGACCATTTTCATCTTTTGCAGACAACGGATATTTGATCTGCTTCTCAATATCTTTGATGGTGATCAGACCTTTCAGATTGAAGTCATCATCTACGATCGGCAATTTTTCTTTTCTTGCCTGTGCAAGAATCTTCTTGGCTTCTTCCAGAGTGATACCCTCTTTTGCTGTGATCAGTCCTTCGGATGTCATACAGTCTTTGATTTTCTTTGTAAAATCTTCTTCAAATTTCAGATCACGGTTAGTGATGATACCAACCAGTTTTCTGCCTTCCGTAATCGGTACGCCGGAAATTCTGAATTTTGCCATCAGATTATTGGCATCTTCCAGTGTATGTTCCGGTGAAAGGAAAAATGGGTCTGTGATGACTCCGTTCTCTGAACGTTTTACCTTGTCCACCTCATCAGCCTGCGCCTCGATAGACATGTTTTTATGAATGATACCAATACCTCCCTGTCTTGCCATGGCAATCGCCATACGATGTTCGGTAACTGTGTCCATTCCTGCACTCATCATCGGGATGTTTAGTTTAACTTTTTTTGTTAAATGTGTAGATAAATCTACCATGTTGGGAGTCACTTCTGAATACTGAGGAACCAGTAACACATCATCAAAAGTAATTCCGTCACCAATAATTGTACCCATTTTCCTTTGTCCTTTCGTATGCTTTACATTGTTGAGAATTAGTTTAGCAAAAAACAACCGTGGTGTCAATGTTAATCAAAGAACACTTTCCGTGGAGCTTTCAGCCGAAAATCTTTGACCATATGTTCCGATGGCTCAAAAAGTACTTTCAGCAGTCCTTCTTTTTCCGGAATCACCATGGCATAAACCAGTTTTTCTCTCTCCGGATTACAGGATGAATAGTCGCATACCTTTAATTTCTGGTTATTATTATAATAATCAAACCTGTGAGATGCTGCCGGCGCGATCAGTTCTGCTTTTGAGATATCATAAGATGCCATTCGTTTTCTCTTTGCCTTGTTTATGATACGATCCACATCCAGTTCCCCGTTGACATACTGATATTCCCATTCGGTCTGAAATCTCGGAAAAATAAAGATGTCCGCCACGCAGATCGCGATAGAAACCGCAATAATGATCAGGTTCCAGGTAAGAAGCGACAGAACAACCCCGATGGCAGTGAGTGCCATCAGTACATACCGCAGTGCCTGATCTGTTCCTGTTTTCCTTCTTTTTACCAGTTCTTCCAAATACAAATCACTCATTTTTGTCCTCCTTCGTTTTCATCAGGCGTGTTTCCATCACCCATAATATATGTAATAAATGATTTGGCTTCATCGAGATGATCCGAATAGACAAGTACTCCCATATATGAATCTTCATCCACTCCAAAAGACTGAAGTACTTTGCTGTCTCCCACATGCAGTCCGTACTCTGTCAAATCATCTTTATATGCTTCCTGCTGTTCATCCGTAAGAAGTTCCGACATCGGATAAAAACCATCCTGTTCTACATACTCCTGAAATTTGTATTCAGGTGCAATCAATACATCTACCTGCTGTGCACCGATGATCGTGGACAATTTCATAACCATCTGATAGTCTTCCTGATCTTTCATCAGATACATGGAATTATCAATAGTATATTCATGATATTTATCTGTGTCACCGGTATAATTTTTAAAATCTTCTGCAAGCGCCTCTCCGTCTCCGGCTGTTCCGTTAATGATTGCTGCATAAAAAACTGTATCGAACTGACTCCGATAAAGCATCTGTCCGATAAAAACAATAAGCAAAATAATTCCCAGCGCCACTGCCATATGTGGCTTATAGTAAGCCCAGATATATTCCAGTTTCTGCCCGGCTGTCATCTGTTTCAGTTTTTTTCGTTCCAGTTCCCTTTTTTCTTTCGGGGTCATGTCGCTTTCGTATCGTTTCTGTTCCATCCCTGTTCCTTTCTGACGCCTTACTTTTCTTTCCTCCTGCCCGCTGTGATACCCAGTCAGATTCATTTTCATTTTAACACAAACAGGAGCCGCCGTCTATCTGGTCAGCTCCTGCTTTTCTTAAATCTTTATGAACTCCGGTGACTACTCAGCAGACACCGAACAGTTATACAATTCTTATCTTACCTTCGTAAATTACATCATTCCCATTCCCGGGTTACCTGCCGGTGCTGCCGGTGCTTCTTCCGGGATAATAGATACTACAGATTCTGTTGTCAGCAAAGTAGATGCAACACTGGTAGCATTCTGCAGTGCACTTCTTGTTACTTTTGCCGGATCCAGAATACCTGCTTTTACCATATCTACATATTCTTCTTTGTATGCATCAAATCCAATGCCAACTTCGGATTCTTTTACTTTGTTGATGATTACGGATCCTTCCAGACCTGCATTGGCAGCAATATGGAACAGAGGAGCTTCCAGGGCTTTCATGATGATCTGAGCACCTGTCTTCTCGTCTCCTTCCAGAGTATCAACCAGTTCCTGCAGAACTTTTGTCGTATGGATGTAAGCAGAACCACCACCTGCGATGATACCTTCTTCTACAGCTGCTTTGGTAGCTGCCAGAGCATCTTCCATACGCAGTTTTGCTTCTTTCATTTCTGTCTCAGTAGCTGCACCAACACGTACAACTGCTACACCACCTGCCAGTTTTGCCAGTCTTTCCTGCAGTTTTTCACGGTCAAATTCAGATGTTGTCTCTTCGATCTGTCCTTTGATCTGGTTCACTCTTGCTTTGATAGCTTCTTTATCGCCTTCACCATCAACAATAACAGTGCTTTCTTTCTGAACTTTTACAGATTTCGCGCGACCAAGCTGTTCCAGAGTTGCTTCTTTCAGATCCAGTCCCAGTTCGTCAGAGATCACCTGACCACCTGTCAGAATAGCGATATCCTGAAGCATTTCTTTTCTTCTGTCACCATAACCAGGTGCTTTTACAGCTGCTACAGAGAAAGTTCCTCTCAGTTTGTTTACGATCAGAGTTGTCAGAGCTTCACCTTCGATATCCTCTGCGATGATCAGCAGTTTGGAACCGGACTGTACAATCTGCTCTAACAGTGGCAACAGTTCCTGAATATTGGAGATCTTTTTATCTGTGATCAGGATATACGGATTATCCAGAGTTGCCTCCATCTTATCCATATCTGTTGCCATATATGCGGAAATATATCCACGGTCAAACTGCATACCTTCTACTAAATCCAGTTCTGTTTTCATTGTCTTGGATTCTTCAATGGTGATAACACCGTCTTTGGAAACTTTTTCCATCGCATCAGCTACCAGTTTACCAACTTCTTCATCTCCGGAAGATACTGCTGCAACTTTTGCAATCTGTTCTTTTCCTTCTACCGGTTTGCTCATAGAAGCAATTGCTTCTACCGCTTTATCGGTGGCTTTTTTCATGCCTTTTCGCAGAACAATCGGGTTTGCACCTGCTGCCAGGTTCTTCATACCTTCATTAATCATAGCCTGTGCAAGAACAGTAGCTGTTGTTGTACCATCACCTGCTACATCGTTGGTCTTGGATGCAACTTCACGGATCAGCTGTGCGCCCATGTTTTCAAATCCGTCTTCCAGTTCGATCTCTTTTGCAATCGTAACACCATCGTTTGTAATCAATGGAGCACCATATGGTTTTGCCAGTACAACATTTCTTCCTTTCGGTCCAAGCGTAACTCTTACTGTATCAGCCAGCTGATTTACACCTCTCTCCAGAGCTGCTCTGGCTTCTGCTCCAAATTTAATCTCTTTTGCCATGATTTTTTCCTCCTGATTCTATCTCTCTTTTTCTTTCTGAAAATCGATTATTTTACAACGGCAAGAATATCATTCTGTTTTACAATGATATATTCTTCTCCGTCCAGCTTTACTTCAGTTCCTGCATATTTGGAATAGATAACCTGGTCTCCAACCGCAACTTCCATCTTTACTTCTTTTCCATCAACCATTCCGCCAGGTCCTACAGCCACGACTTCTGCCTGCTGTGGTTTTTCCTGTGCCTGTCCCGGTAATACAATACCGGACTTTGTGGTTTCTTCTGCAACTAACTGTTTTAATACAACTCTGTCTCCCAATGGTACTAATTTCATATCTATTTGCCTCCTTTAAGCGTATAACCTGTTTTATTAGCACTCGTTTGTATCGAGTGCTACCGATGGTCTTATATTAGTAATTTTGCCCTGTTTTCGCAACTTCACTTTTCGCTGGTATTTTTAAATATATTCTCTCATTTTTAAAATATATACTCATTTTTTCTCTTATTTTCTCACTTTTCTATATTTTTTCCATTTTGTCATCTTTTCTCAGATGCAAAGCAATAAAAAAGAAAGAAGACCAGGAGGTTCTCCTTTTCTCCTTTTCTTCTTTCTTCTGTCCTTTTCTTTTCAGCTGTTGTTGTATCAGTCGTCCTTTTCTGTCACTTTCAGATTCTTTCTCGCTTTCAGTTCTTCAAGTTCATCAAAGATCACATCATTCAACACTTTGATGTACGTTCCCTTCATACCACTGGATCTGGATTCGATCACACCGGCACTCTCGAATTTTCTAAGAGCATTTACAATAACTGAACGTGTAATTCCCACACGGTCAGCAATCTTACTTGCCACAAGGATTCCTTCATCTCCGTCCAATTCATCGAAAATATGAATGATCGCTTCCAGTTCCGAAAACGAGAGTGTGCTGAACGCTGCTTTTACAACGTGAACCTTTCTGGCTTCCTCTGCATTTTCTTCATTTACGGAGCGCATCATTTCCAATCCTACTACTGTCGTTCCATACTCACTGACAATAATATCCTCAATATCGTACTGGCGTTCTTTCCGGTACATAAATACAGTTCCAAGACGTTCTCCTGCAATATCAATCGGGTTGATAATCGCACAATATTGCTGGATATCATCCCTCTCAAATCCCAGAGTCTGAAGATTCACATTTTCCTTTGTGGACAAGACGCTTAAAAAACGGTCATTCAGAAGCGGATCTACATGACTTCCGACTTTATCCTCAATCAATTCTGTGATTTCTTCTACTCCCGGGCATAAACTGACACCAAGAACTTTTCCTTTCTTACTGATCACAAGAATATTGGAATCCAATGTTTCCATCATTACTTTGCAGATATCATTGAACACTACTTTTGTAGAATTATTATTGTGCAGTAATTTATTGATTTTTCTGGTTTTGTCCAATAACTGTACGCTCATCTTCTACTCCTTTCTGGATTTTTTGTTTTTTTTATACTTTTATAATATTGTACCATGATATTCTTTAAATAACAATAATATTTTCTGAATATTTCAATTTTTTCATTTATTGTGACTGTTTTATCTGCCTAATCAAAACCATGAAAACTAAAATTGATCCACCGGACCAATTATTGATATGCAATGCAACAGAAAATTAAAAGATACAGATTCTTTGCCGAAATCTGTATCTTTTAAATTTTCCGTTGCACAGTAATATTTATTTTTCGTAACTGTTCAGTACCTTCACAGTTACGAGCAAAAATTGCATTTAAACGATAAAAACACGCTTTGCGAGTTTTTTATCGTTATCGCGGCACTCCTCAAGGTTCCGTGCAAGCACGGACTTTGACTCGTTGCTCGCGTAAATCACCTTCGGTGATGGCATTTTGGCTTGTATGTCTCGGGATTTTGACATATTCATGT
>ENA-OPYX01000677-OPYX01000677.1-human-gut-metagenome-genome-assembly--contig:-NODE-677-length-19878-cov-3.647309_pt1 | contig 19878 bp, 18 predicted proteins | sample MGYA00242639_ERZ504486 | MGnify/ENA primary metagenome ERZ504486 (study PRJEB26092, sample SAMD00036296) | human gut metagenome | host: Homo sapiens | study: EMG produced TPA metagenomics assembly of... | reverse complement strand
TCGTAATCCTCGTCCTGCAGGTCAAGGTAGAACAGGCGCAGATCGTGCACCAGGAACATGCCCTTGTAGACGATGGTGCGGCTGGACAGGCTGGGCACATAGGTGCCGTTGCTGGCCTGCTCGAACATGACAACCGCAGAATTAAAGAAAACAGCAAATGAGGTTCGCAAAGGTATCATTAAGTCAACACATGCTGCCAAATCCGGACATCCGGGTGGATCTTTATCAGCAGCTGATGTATTTACATATTTATATTTCGTTGAGTTAAACGTTGATCCTAAGAATCCAAAAGATGAAAACAGAGATCGTTTCGTATTATCTAAAGGACATGTAGCTCCTGGATATTACTCAACATTAGCAGAAAGAGGATTTTTCCCAAAAGAAGATCTGCTAACATTAAGACATGTAGGATCTTACTTACAGGGACATCCTGATATGAAGAAGATTCCAGGCGTAGATATGTCTAGTGGATCATTAGGACAGGGAATCTCTGCCGCAGTTGGTATGGCACTTGCTGCAAAACTTCAGAATAAAGACTATCGTACATATACACTTCTTGGTGATGGTGAGATCCAGGAAGGACAGGTATGGGAAGCTGCAATGTTTGCAGGATCCAGAAAACTTGACAATTTAGTAGTTATCGTTGATAACAACGGATTACAGATTGATGGACCAATTGATGAAGTAAACTCTCCATATCCGATCGGAGCTAAATTCGAAGCATTTAACTTTAATGTGGTTGAAATTGATGGTCACGACTTTGATCAGATCGCTGATGCGTTCAAACAGGCAAAAGAATGCAAAGGAAAACCAACAGCGATCATTATGAAGACGATCAAAGGTAAAGGTGTATCCTTTATGGAGAATCAGGTTTCATGGCATGGTTCTGCACCAAATGATGAACAATGTAAACAGGCACTGGAAGAATTAGAAAAGGTGGGCGAGTAAGATGGCAGAAGTAAAGAAGATTGCGACAAGAGAAAGCTATGGTAATGCTTTAGTTGAATTAGGACAGGAAAACCCTAATGTTGTAGTTTTAGATGCTGACTTAGCCGCTGCAACAAAAACAGGAATGTTTAAGAAAGCTTTTCCAGAAAGACATATTGATTGTGGTATCGCAGAATGTAATATGATCGGTATCGCTGCTGGACTTGCAGCAGCAGGAATGACTCCATTTGCAAGTAGTTTTGCGATGTTTGCAGCAGGACGTGCATTCGAGCAGGTAAGAAACTCTGTTGGATATCCACATTTAAATGTTAAGATCGGAGCTACTCATGGTGGTATTTCCGTAGGTGAAGACGGAGCTACACATCAGTGTTGTGAAGATATTGCATTAATGCGTACAATCCCTGGAATGACAGTGATCGTTCCATCTGATGATATTGAAGCAAAAGCAGCAGTAAAAGCTGCAGCAGCGATGGAAGGACCTGTTTATATGAGATTCGGACGTCTGGCTGTACCAGTGATCAACGATGAAGATTACAAATTCGAGATCGGAAAAGGTAAAGTCTTAAGAGAAGGAACAGACGTAGCGATCATTGCTAATGGATTATGTGTTGCTGAATCCTTAGATGCAGCTGAGAAATTAGCAGCAGAAGGAATCAATGCTCAGGTGATCAATATGGCAACTGTAAAACCATTAGATACAGAACTTGTATTAGAAGCAGCGAAAGCAACTGGTAAAGTTGTTACAGTAGAAGAACATTCTGTGATCGGTGGATTAGGAAGTGCTGTATGTGATGTATTATCTGAACAGCTTCCAACACCAGTATTAAAGATCGGTGTGAATGACGTATTCGGACATTCAGGACCAGCAGTAGAACTGATCAAAGAATTCGGATTAGATGGTGACAGTATTGCTGCCAAGGTAAAAGAATTTGTAAAATAGATTTTCTTTTAAGCATAATAAACCAAGAATAAAAGCAGTACACTTGTTTTTGTAGCAGGTGTACTGCTTTTGTGTTATGATGAAAATGATTTTAGAATCAAAACAATTTACAAAAGGAGAGGTGAATGAATATGTGGACAAGAAGTGAATTGAAGGAACGAGGGAAGGCAGCACTGCATCGCAATTATTGGATCGTTGTGCTTGCAACACTTGTAGTGACAGCATTAACGGGAGGAACTGGTAATGCAGCAGGGAATGGTTCCCTGCAGGAAGGAAGTAATATAGCAGCAGGAAATGGTGATGCGGCATCAAGTTTGATACAAACATTATTTTCGTTTTTTGGAGTTGCAGGTGATATGATCTATAAAAATCTGATAGGTCCGATGTATAATGGAATGTATGTGTCATTTATTCTGATCTTGATCATAACAGCCTTTAGTGTAGGTTTGTTGTTTAAGATTTTTGTAGGAAACCTGTTTGAAGTTGGAGGCTGTCGTTTTTATGAGGAGAACAGCGAACATAAGACAAGAATCGCATTGATCGTTGATGGATTCCTCAATGGTGCATACTTAAGAAATGTTGCTACGATCTTTTGCAGGGATCTTTATACAGTGCTGTGGACGTTGTGTTTAATTATACCAGGAATCGTGAAAAGTTATGAATATAAAATGATCCCATACATTCTTGCGGAAAACCCTCGGATATCAAGGAAGAGAGCGTTTGAGATCAGTAAAAATATGATGGATGGAGAAAAATGGAATGCATTCGTACTTGATCTGTCATTTATCGGATGGAATCTGTTATCAACGATCACATTTGGGATTGTAGGAGTTTTATATGTGAATCCGTATGTGAATACAACATGGGCAGAATTTTATAAAGTTATGAGGAAAAATGCATTGGAAACAGGAAATGTAACAAGAGAAGAACTGATCGGGCTTAGAAAAGAAGCAGATATTTAAGAAAAACTTCATTGATTCTATATTTGATAGACGATCGTAATCATGGTATAATGTCAGGTGGTAAAAACAAAAACAATACGATGCAAGGAGTATTAAGATGGGAAAATATTTTGGAACAGATGGGTTCCGTGGAGAAGCAAATATAAATTTAACTGTAGAACATGCATATAAAGTCGGACGTTATATTGGATGGTATTTTAACCAGAAGTCAAGTAGCAGAGCAAAGATTGTCATCGGTAAGGATACAAGAAGAAGCAGCTATATGTTTGAGAATGCTTTAGTAGCAGGATTGACAGCATCTGGAGCAGATGCATATATGCTTTATGTAACAACGACACCAAGTGTGGCTTATGTCGTAAGAACAGAACAGTTTGACTGCGGGATCATGATCTCAGCAAGCCACAATCCATACTATGATAATGGGATCAAATTGATCAATGCCAAAGGGCATAAGATGGAAGCAGAAGTTGAAAATGAGATTGAAGCATATATTGATGGGGAAATCCATGAAATCCCATTTGCAACAAAGAAAGAGATTGGACGAGCAAAAGACTATGCAGCCGGAAGAAATCATTATATCGGATATCTGATCTCTACAGCAACAAGATCATTTAAAGGTGTCAAAGTCGGATTAGACTGCTCTAACGGAAGCTCATTTGCGATCGCAGAGAATGTATTTAAAGCACTTGGTGCAGAGACACATGTGATCAATAATGAACCAGATGGAACAAATATCAATACAAACTGTGGATCTACACATATCGAGATCTTACAGGGATATGTAAAAGAAAACCACTTAGATGTTGGATTTGCATATGATGGAGATGCAGACCGTTGTATCGCAGTCGATGAGAATGGACAGGTTGTCGATGGAGATCTGATCCTTTATGTATGTGGACAGTATCTGAAGAAACACGGAGACTTGAACAATAATACAGTTGTTACAACTGTAATGTCCAATCTTGGATTATATAAAGCGTTTGATGCAGCAGGAATTGCTTATGAGAAGACTGCTGTTGGAGATAAATATGTTAATGAGAATATGGTGAAGAATGGTCACGCATTAGGTGGAGAACAGTCTGGACATATCATTTTCAGCAAGTTTGCAACAACAGGAGATGGTATTTTAACATCCTTAAAGATCATGGAAGCAATGATCGAGCAGAAACAAAGCCTTGCACAGTTAGCAGAACCCGTTGAGATCTTCCCACAGATTCTTGAAAATGTCCGTGTATATGACAAAGCAGTTGCACAGGCAGATGAAGACGTACAGAAAGCAGTTAAGGAAGTAGAAGCAGAACTTGGAGATGAAGGAAGAATTCTTGTACGTGAGAGTGGAACAGAACCATTAGTACGTGTTATGGTTGAGGCAAGAAGCCATGAGATCTGCCGTGAGAAAGTAGATAAAGTGGTCAAAGTTTTAAGAGAGAAAGGTCACGTAATCAAATAATCTATGGAAAAATTATATGCGGATATAATTATTAATATTTCACATGAGGCACTGGATAAGGTGTTTGCCTATAAGGTGCCTTTTTCCATGATCAAGGATATTCGGGTGGGACAGCAAGTCGTTGTCCCATTTGGACGTTCTAATAAGGAACAGACGGGATATGTCGTCAACCTTTCACGGACAGTTGACTATGATGAGAGTAAAGTCAAAGAAATCTTAAGGATTGAGACGGATCATGTTGGTGTGGAGTCAAATATGATCGAGTTAGCTGCGTGGATCAGAGAGAATTATGGATCAACAATGATCCAGGCCTTAAAAACCGTACTTCCAGTGCAGGAAAAAGTTGCACGAAAAGCGAGAAAATACATTGAGCTATGCATTGAGAAAGTGCATGGACCAGCGATGCTTGATGAATATTTCAGTAAGCATTATGTGGCGAAAGCAAGACTTCTTGCAGCTTTATTAGACCATGGGAAGATCTCATGGGAAATGGCATCGAAAGATCTAAAGATTTCAAAAAGTACAGTAGACAGCATGGAAAGAGAAGGAATTCTTCATGTTGTGACAGAATATTATTACCGGAATCCTGGAGAGTTCAGTATAGCAAAAGCAGAAGCGCATGTGTTAAATGAACAGCAACAGGAACTGATCGATGAATTTCGGGAAGATTTTTTAAGAGAAGACCACAAAACCTATCTTTTACATGGAATCACAGGAAGTGGGAAGACAGAAGTTTATCTCGCAGCGATCGAAGAAGTGATCAAACAAGGAAAACAGGCAATCGTCCTGATCCCAGAGATTGCGCTGACTTATCAGACGGTTACAAGGTTTACCAAACGATTTGGAGAGCGTGTATCAATTCTGAATTCACGATTATCCAAAGGTGAGAGATACGATCAGTGGCTTCGTGCACAGAGGGGAGACGTGGATGTGATCATTGGACCACGCTCTGCATTGTTTGTTCCATTTCTGAATCTTGGGCTGATTGTGATCGATGAGGAACATGAAGACAGTTACAAGAGTGAACAAACTCCCAAATACCATGCAAGAGAAGTTGCGATCAAGAAAGCACAGATGGAAGGTGCATCGGTGATCTTAGGTTCGGCGACACCATCAGTTGAGAGTTATAAACATGCACTGGATGGAACTTATCGGCTGTGGGAGTTGACAAAACGAGCCAAAGAAGCAGTGTTACCGCAAGTCTATATTGAAGATCTAAGAGAAGAATTAAAAGCGGGAAACCGCAGCATGTTCAGCCGAAGACTGAAAGAACTGATAAAGGATCGTTTGAATAAAGGTGAACAGATCATGTTGTTCTTAAACCGGCGTGGTTATGCGGGATTCGTTTCATGCAGAAGCTGTGGTCATGTCATGGAATGTCCTCATTGTGATATTTCTATGACATATCACAGAGATGGAAGACTGCGCTGCCATTATTGCGGATATGAACAGCCGATGCTGAAGGTTTGTCCAGAGTGTGGAAGCCCGTATATTGGAACATTCGGTCTTGGAACCCAGAAAGTGGAAGCTGCATTATACAAAGAATTTCCACAAGCAAAAGTGCTTCGTATGGATATGGATACAACGAAGAGAAAGAATAGTCATGAACAGATCTTATCGGCATTTTCTGATGGAGAAGCAGATATTTTAGTGGGAACACAGATGATCGTAAAAGGACATGATTTTGCGAATGTAACATTGGTAGGAGTTTTGGCAGCAGATCTTTCCCTGCATGCCAATGATTACCGGGCAGGAGAAAGAACATTCCAGTTATTGACACAGGCTGCGGGAAGAGCAGGAAGAGGCGACAAACCAGGAGAAGTAGTGATCCAGACATATTCCCCAGAACATTACAGTATCCAGACTGCAGCCAAACAGGATTATCACGCATTTTACAAAGAAGAGATCAGCTACCGAAGCTTGATGAGATATCCACCAGAATGGCAGATGTTGGTCGTATTTGCATCAGGAGAAGATAAAGCATGGCTTGATAAAGTAATGGATGCGATGGCAAATGTAGTAAAACATATGGATCTGATGGTGATCGGGCCGAGCGAGGCAGGATTTGGCAAGATCAATGATCAATACCGCAAAGTGATATATATTAAGAATAAAGATTACGAGACACTGGTAAAACGCAAAGAACCGTCTGGAACAGTGGATCGATTTAAATAAGATCAGGAAAAATTTACTGGTCAATTTTGATTTTAACCCAATGAATAGTTATTAAAAGAAAGGGAGAACAATTATGGCAATTCGACAGATTCGAGTATTAGGAGACGATGTTTTAAGAAAAAATTGTAAAGAAGTAAAAGAAATGACACCAAGAATGCATACATTAGTAGAAGATATGTATGATACAATGTATGAAGCAATGGGTGTTGGTCTTGCAGCACCTCAGGTGGGAATCTTAAAAAGAATCGTAGTCATTGATACTGGAGAAGAGGGAGAATGTGTAACTCTTGTCAATCCAGTGATCACACTGAAAGAAGGAGAGCAGGTAGGAGAAGAAGGATGTTTAAGCCTTCCAGGAAAAGTAGCAGTTGTGAAACGTCCAGATCATGTGATCTGTGAAGCATTTGATGAAGATATGAATCCGATCACAGTAGAAGGATTTGGATTATTTGCAAGAGCGCTCTGTCATGAAACAGACCATTTGGATGGAATTTTATATCCAGATGTAGCAGAAGAACCAGCAAGAGACGTCACGATGGAAGAGGTAGAATAAGATGAAAGCAGTATTTATGGGAACACCGGAGTTCGCAGTACCAACACTACAGGCACTGATCGATCACCATGAAGTGCTTGCTGTTGTGACACAGCCGGATAAACAAAGAGGTAGAGGAAAGAAGATGCAGTTTCCTCCAGTCAAAGAAAAAGCAGTGGAATATGATATCCCAGTATATCAGCCACAGAGAGCCAGAGATGAGGAATTCATTGAAGAGTTAAAAAACCTCAACCCAGATGTGATCGTTGTTGTTGCTTATGGACAGATCTTACCAGAAAGTATCTTAAATATTCCAAAGTATGGATGTATCAATGTTCATGGATCACTCCTTCCAAAATACAGAGGAGCAGCACCGATCCAGTGGGCAGTCCTTGATGGAGAAGAAAAGACAGGAATCACAACCATGTATATGGAAAAAGGATTAGATACCGGAGATATGATCGATAAAGCAGAAGTTGTTTTAGATAAGAAAGAAACAGCTGGTTCTCTGCATGATAAATTGATGGTATTAGGAGCAGATTTATTATTAGAAACATTAAAGAAATTAGAAGATGGAACAGCCGTCAGAGAAAAACAAAATGACGAAGAAAGCTGTTATGCCAAAATGCTAAGTAAAGATATGGGGCAGATTGATTTCACAAAATCAGCAAGAGAAATCGAATGTCTGATCCGTGGAATGAATCCATGGCCAAGTGCTTATACATCCTTAGATGGAAAGACAATGAAAGTCTGGGAAGCAGATGTGCTTGATGCACAGAGTAAAGAAGAACCAGGAACGATCGTAGAAGTCAACAAAAAAGAGATCATCGTAGCAACAGGAAGCAATGATCTTGCACTTCATGAGATTCAGCTGGCAGGAAAGAAACGTATGCAGGTACAGGCATTTTTACTTGGATATCAAGTAGAAGCCGGAACAAAATTAGGAGAATGATACGATGCAAAATCCGAGAGAATGTGCATTGGATGTACTGATCAAAGTAGATAAAAAAGAAGAATTATCACACATCGCAATTTCAAATGTATTAGAAAAATACCAGTTTTCTGAAAAAAGAGACCGTGCATTTTTTACAAGACTGGTGGAAGGAACTTTAGAGCGTCAGATTACGATCGACTATGTTGCAGATCAGTTCTCAAAGACGAAGATCAGAAAATGTAAACCACTGATCCGTGCATTGCTTCGTATGGGAATCTATCAGATTCTTTATATGGATCAGGTTCCAGATTCTGCTGCATGTAATGAGGCAGTGAAACTTGCAAAGAAACGAGGATTTTCTCGATTATCAGGTTTTGTGAACGGTGTACTTCGTAATATTTCAAGGAAGAAAGATGAGATCCAATATCCATCAAGAGAGAAGAATCTTGAGACATATTTATCAGTTGCTTATTCTATTCCAGAATGGATCATAAAATTCTTTCAGAAGACATATGATAACGAAACAGTAGAGAAGATCATAGCTTCTTATCTGGAAGAGAGAAAAACAACATTATGTTGTCTGATCTCCAAGGGTGGGAAAGAAGCTGTCAGAAAAGAACTGGAAGCAGAAGGCGTTACAGTAGAAGATGGAAGTTTGATCGAAAATGCAGTGCAGATCTCAGATTATGATTTTTTGTATCGTTTGAAAGCATTTCGTGAAGGAAGTTGTTATGTACAGGATGAAAGTTCCATGTTGTGTGCCAAACTTGCTAGTGTCCAGAAAGAGCAGTTTGTGATGGATCTTTGCAGTGCACCAGGTGGTAAGTCCTTATATGTTGCAGATCAGCTAAAGGGAAGCGGGCGAGTGTTATCAAGGGATCTAACGGAATACAAGACAGATCTGATCGAAGATAATATCGACCGTGTTGGGTTTACGAATATGGAATCCGAAGTATTTGATGCGAGAGTGTTGGATGAAGAACATATTGAGGCTGCGGATGTTGTGATCGCAGATGTACCATGTTCGGGACTTGGGATCATGGGAAAGAAAAATGATATTAAATACCACATTTCAGAAGAAGGCATGAAGGATCTTGTGAAGTTGCAGAGAGAGATTCTTGCAAATGCAGTGCAATATGTCAAGCATGGAGGTACATTGATCTATAGTACCTGCACGATCAATCCAGCAGAGAATGAAGAAAATTTCCGATGGATTCTTGATCACTTTGATTTTGAAGCAGTTGATATTACAAAAGAACTGCCAAAGGATCTAAAGATTGAAACTGCCCAAGAAGGATTTATTCAGTTGTTGCCAGGAATACATCCATGTGATGGATTCTTTATTGGTAAATTAAGGAGAAAATAAAGTTATGGATTTAAAATCAATGACACTTCAAGAGATGCAGGAATATATGGAATCCATTGGTGAGAAGAAATTCCGTGCAAAACAGATTTATGAATGGTTTCACAAACATCTTGCTCTGTCTCTTGATGAGATGAATAATGTACCAAAAAAATTAAAAGAAAAGATCGAACAGACACAGGAGATTTATGGTGTAAAACCTGTAGACTGCTTTATTTCAAAAATTGATGGTACAAGAAAATACTTATTTGAGTTATATGATGGGAATATTATCGAAAGTGTTTTGATGAAGTATAAACATGGAAATTCTGTCTGTATTTCATCTCAGGCAGGGTGCCGTATGGGATGTAAGTTTTGTGCATCTACGCTTGGAGGATTAGATCGTAATCTGACGCCATCTGAAATGCTTTCACAGATTTATTATATTCAAAGAGATACAGAAGAAAGAGTATCCAATGTTGTCATGATGGGAACAGGGGAGCCGATGGATAATTATGATAACGTATTGAGATTTTTAGAACTGATCACATCAGAGGATGGATTAAATATCAGTCAGAGAAATATTACGATCTCAACGTGCGGGATCGTGCCAAAGATCAAAGAACTTGCTCAGAAACATTTACAGATCACATTGGCCATTTCTCTTCACTCACCAAATGATGAGATGAGAAGAGGACTGATGCCGATCGCAATGAAATATTCAATCGATGAGCTGCTAGATGCATGTCATTATTATTTTAAAGAGACAAACCGTAGGATGACATTTGAATACAGCCTTGTGGCAGGGGTTAATGACCAGCCAGTTCATGCAGAAGAATTAGCAGGCAGATTGAAAGGGTTTCCATGTCATGTAAACCTGATTCCAGTTAATCCGATCAAAGAGCGTGATTTTAAGCAATCTATGCCGAAATCCGTTATGGAATTTAAAAAGATACTTGAAAAAAATCGTGTAAATGTTACCATAAGAAGAGAAATGGGCGCAGATATCAATGCGGCCTGTGGACAGCTTAGAAGAAAAAAACTGCAGTCAAGATTGTAAAGGAGAACGATATGCGATCCGTAGGGGCTTCACATATAGGCAAGGTAAGGACAGAGAATCAGGATAGGATTTTCTTTCATGACCAGCCTGTTGGGAACTTAAAAAATCTTTATATCGTGGCAGATGGAATGGGAGGACACCGTGCCGGTGGGCATGCCTCCTCTTTTGCAGTGGAACGATTTGTACAGCTGATCGAGGAATCGAAACAGACCGATCCGATCGAATTAATGAAATCATCCATTGCATCTGTGAATCAGGAAATGATCGCAGAAAGCCAGAGTAATGAAGAATATAGGGGAATGGGAACAACATTCGTTGCAGCAACCATCTCTGATGGCAAAGTAACGGTTATGAATATTGGTGATAGTAGATTATATTATGGAAATCAAGAATTAACACAGATTACAGTGGATCATTCTTATGTGGAAGAACTGATTCATGCAGGAATCATGGAAAGAGAGGAAGGAAGATTCCATCCAAAGAAGAATGTTATCACAAGAGCACTAGGTACCGTAATGGCGACACCAGATTTCTTTGAGTTTGATGCCAAAGATGGATATTTGCTTTTGTGCAGTGATGGACTTTCCAATATGATATCCGACGAAGAATTGAAGGAACTTCTTCTTGATCACAGTCAGATTGCCAATAAGGTCAACCAGATGATCACCCGTGCGAACGAGTACGGAGGAAAAGACAATATTTCATTGGTAATTGTGGATTTAAAGAGATGAGGTGAATGATAGATGTTAGAGATTGGCACGATGCTGTCAGGCCGTTATGAAGTGCTAAAGCGCGTTGGAAGCGGTGGAATGGCAGACGTTTATATGGCGAAAGATCATAAATTAAACCGGAACGTCGCAGTGAAGGTTTTAAAAAGTGAATACGTAGAAGATGAGAAATTTTTAAAGAAATTCGAGACAGAGGCACAGGCAGTTGCAAGGCTGTCTCATCCTAATATCGTGAATGTATACGATGTTGGAATTGAAGATGGGATCAATTATATTGTTATGGAGCTTGCAGAAGGGATGACTCTGAAAGAATATATCCGAAGAAAAGGGTATTTATCTCCGAAGGAGACGGTAGAGATTTCCCTGCAGATCGCGTCAGCGATCTCACATGCCCATAAGAATCATATTATTCATAGAGATATTAAACCACAGAATATTTTAGTTTCAGAGATTGGAAATGTAAAGGTCACAGACTTTGGAATTGCGAAGGCAACAAGCAGCAATACCGTTACATCAACAGCAACAGCGATGGGATCTGTGCATTACATTTCTCCAGAACAGGCAAAAGGAAGATTCTGTGATGAAAAAAGTGATATTTATTCTTTAGGTATCACGATGTATGAGATGGTAACAGGACATGTGCCATTTGATCATGAAAATGGTGTAACGATCGCATTGATGCATCTGCAAAATGAAATCACACCGCCAAGTCAGATCAGAGATGGAATACCAGATAGTTTAGAGAAGATCATTTTAAAATGTACAATGAAGAAGCCAGAAGACCGCTATCAGACAGCAGATGAATTGATCGCAGATCTGAAACTCGTGTTTGAAGATACTTCTGGTGAATATGTGGGAATTGTTCCAACGATTGATGATTCTCCAACGATCATGATCGATCAGAACGAACTGACACAGAGAATCCAGACAAATGATGATACACAGCCTGTGGAAGATTCAGATAGCAATGCATATCTGGAAGAGGATGATGAGGAAGAAGAAACAGGAATGAATTCAAAGATCGAGAAACTTGTCATTGTTCTTGCAGCAGTGGTAGGTGCGATCATTTTGATTTCTATTGTCGTATTTGTTGTCAAAAGTTCTGGATTATTCAGATCAGGAAAATCAACAACACAAAGTACGATCGCAGCAACAACAGAAGCCAAACATCACAATACTACAGAAAAATACACAGTTGATAATTATATCGGATTGTCTTTAGAAGCAGCTAGAGAGGCGATTGATAACAAGTTCAAGATCAACGTGACAGAAGAATATTCTGATACGTATGCAAAAGGACTGGTCATGCAGCAAGATCCAGAAAGCGATACGGAATTAGAAGAAGGAAAAACGATCAAGTTAGTTGTGAGCAAAGGACAGAAGATTGAAGATAAAGTTTCAGTACCTGATGTGCGAAGTAAGACAAAGTCTGGTGCACAGAGTGAATTAAAAGCAGCAGGACTCAAAGTCTCAATAAAAGAATCTTATAGTGATGATGTTGCGAAAGGAGAAGTTATCTCTCAGACTCCATCACATGGAAGCAGAGTTTCGAAAAATACAACTGTTGTGATCACAGTCAGCAAAGGCAAGAAGGAAGATCAGACGGTCAGCGTTCCAAATCTTCGTTATTACACGGAATCTGAAGCAAGTCAGGAACTGCAAAGATTCGGATTATCATTGGGAAGTGTTTTAACAGAATATAGTGACAGTGTGGAAAAAGGACTTGTCATTCGTCAGAGGATCAGTTCTGGAAGCAAGGTTAAGAAGGGAACAGCCGTTGGGATCTATGTCAGTCTTGGACCTCGTCAGACAGCGACAACAGCGGATGAAGAATCAACAACAACAGGTGAAGAATAAAGGAAAAGCAGGTGCAGGAGATATTTCATGCAAGGAAAGATCATAAAAGGAATCGCAGGATTTTATTACGTACAGACAGAAGATAAATTATATGAATGTAAGGCAAAGGGAATCTTCCGAAACAAGAAGATGAAACCGTTAGTCGGAGATAATGTAGAAATCGATATTTTAGATGAGACAGAGCAGGAAGGAAATATTACAAAGATCTATGAGAGACATAACGAGCTGATCCGTCCGGCTGTGTCAAATGTAGATCAGGCACTGATCATATTTGCAGCAAAGAATCCAAAGCCAAATTATAATCTGTTAGATCGTTTTCTGATGATGATGGAGAAACAGGACGTTCCTGTGATCGTCTGCTTTAACAAGGTAGATCTTGCAAAAGAAAAAGAACTGAAATTATTAGAGAAAGTCTACGAAAACTGTGGACATATCGTTCGTTTTATCAGCGTTAAGGAAGAAGAAGGAATTGACGAGATCAGGGAACTGATCCACGGTAAGACGACGGTTCTTGCTGGACCATCGGGGGTCGGAAAATCATCTTTGATGAATCTTCTGCAGCCAGAGGCACAGATGGAAACAGGGGAAGTCAGTGAGAAGATCAAGCGAGGGCGTCATACAACAAGACATTCAGAGCTGATACGTATCGAGAAAGATACGTATGTCCTAGACACCCCAGGGTTTAGTTCTTTATTCATTCATATGTTTGAAGAAGATGAGATCAAAGACTATTTTCAGGAATTCGCACCATATGAAGATGAATGCCGATTCCAGGGATGCAGTCATACACATGAACCAGACTGTGGAGTGAAAAAGGCATTGGAAGAAGGAAAGATCTCAAAGATCCGTTATGATAATTATGTAAATATTTATACAGAACTAAAAGAAAAGAGAAAATGGTAATGCGAGTATTGATTTTAACAGGCGGAACAGTCGAAGAAAATTTCGCGAAAGACTATATCAGTAAATGGAACCCAGATCAGGTTATTACAGCTGATAAAGGACTGCTTTATGCTAAGAGACTGAATATAAAACCAGATATTATTTTAGGTGATTTTGACAGTTGCAGTAAGGATATAATGCAAGAATTTTCAACAGACAAGAAGATTATCGTACCATGTGAAAAAGACGATACTGATACAGGACTTGCAATACAAAAAGCAATTGAGACAGGTGCAGATGAAATCCTTATGATAGGTGGAACTGGAACAAGACTCGATCATGTTATGGGCAATTTCGGACAGTTGTTTTACGCACACAGCAAAGGTGTGAAGGCAGAACTTGTTGATGCAAACAATCGTATCAGGGTTTTAAATCATGAAGATACAATATCAAAGAAAGACCAGTTTGGTAAATATGTATCTTTGATACCAATATATGAGGCACGAGGTGTCACACTAACAGGATTTAAATATCCATTAAAAGACCATACATTAGTGTTTGAGCAATCGCTCGCGATCAGTAATGAATTAGAAGCAGAAGAAGGAATCATTTCATTTAGTGAAGGAAAACTGCTTCTGATAGAAAGTAGAGATTGAGGTTATACAAGATGAAGAAAGAAAAAGTAACAACAAACAAAGTAACAAGTAAGCTTGAAAAGGTTCTCTGGGCTGTTCTGATCCTGATGTTTATCGTATCATTGATCGGAATGTTTTTAGGACAATATATGGATGGTAACGTATTCTATAAAATGTGTGTGATCATGACAGTATTAGCTGCCGCCATTTTATCAGCAGAACGTTTTTATTTTGGAAAAGAAATGGGAAGAGATATGCCAGAAGCATTTAAGATCGGTTACTGGCTGATCATCGCATGGGCAGTGATCTTACTGATCCACGCAGCAGGACTGGCATTTTTACCATTTTTAATGGAACTTGAATACAGAGTATTATGGGTAGTGGTTCCAACGGTCAGCTTATTATGGATGACAAGATATATCTTCGGAGACAACCTAGACTGGGATAAGACAGACAAGAAGGGTTGGAAAGAAGGAAGAATGAACTACTCTCAGAAGAGCAATAAGAAGAATATCGGGAGATAGAACATGAATTACAAACAGGCAAAGATCGCTGATTCAGCAAAAGTAGCAAAAGAAACTGTTTTAGTTGGGAATATTACTATAGGAGAAGAATCTACGGTACTGTTCTTTACAGCAATGCGCTGTGAAGGAGAAGAGTCTATTGTGATCGGAAATCAGAGTAATATACAGGAAAATTGTACGATCCATGTAGATGAAGGGAATAGTGTAAAAATCGGCGATGGAGTGACAGTTGGACATAACAGCGTGATCCATGGATGCCAGATCGGAGATAATTCCATGATCGGGATGGGATCTGTTGTTATGAATGGAGCAAAGATCGGTAATCACTGCTTGATCGGGGCAGGAAGTCTTGTAACACAAAATACAGTGATCCCAGATAGATCTTTAGTTATGGGAAGTCCAGCAAGAGTCAAACGTACATTGACAGAGGACGAGATCAAATATCTTGAGGGAAGCAGAGAAGAATATGTAGAAGTAGGAAAGCTGCTTCGAGAAGATGGGATACTTTAAGAATAAGTTAGAAATGGAAGGTATGGAATGAAACCTGGAATAAAAGATGTGGCAAAAGTAGCGGGAGTTTCTCCCACAACAGTATCCAGGGTATTAAATAACCGAGGATACATCAGCGAAGAAACAAGAAAAAAAGTATATGATGCTATGGAAGAGATCAATTATTATCCAAATGAGATTGCCAGAGCGTTGTTAAATAACAGAACGTATTTTGTCGGGGTTATCGTTCCTACTGTAACATCACCATTTCATGGAGAAGTTGTAGAACAGATAGAATATTATTTATCACAGAAAAATTATAAGATGCTTCTGTGTAACAGCAAAAATCAGATGGATACAGAGAAAGCCTATATTGATATGCTAAGACGCAATCAGGTAGATGGAATGATCGTTGGAACACATAACGCAGTCGTAGAGACATACTCCAAGTTAAAGATGCCAGTCGTAGGAATTGACCGTTATCTTGGAGAACATATTCCAGTCGTTTCATGTGATAACTATGCAGCAGGGCAGATGGCAACTAGACATTTGATCGATAAAGGATGTCAGCACATTTTATGTATCCGAGGAAACAGTAAATTAAAGATGCCAGGTAACAATCGAAGTCAGGCTTATATTCAAGAGATGGAGAAAGTAGGGCTTCCTCAGATGATTTTAGAAGTACCGTTCATCATGGAGAATGTGGAGAAGCAAAAACTTATTTATGATATGTTAAATGCACACCTGAGATTGACGGTATTTTGCAGGAGATGATTCGCTTGCAGTGATTGCACTTCATGTTGCAAGGCAAAAAGGAATCAATATTCCGAAAGATCTAAAGATCATCGGAGTAGATGGAACAAAGCAGATTTTAGGATTTGTTCCAGAACTGACAACGATCCAGCAGCCAGTTAAACAGATTGCAAAGGTAGCGGTGGATAAGCTGATCGATCTGATTGAAGGAAAAACAGCAGAAAGCTGCATGGATCTTCCAGTAAAATTACTGGAAGGACAGACAACATAACAGAGAATAAAAAAGGAAGAGAAAATACTACTCTTCCTTTTTTGATGCCTAAAAATATACTAGAACGTACAAAATAAGATAAGTTTTATGCAAAACTACCAAAAATCACCCAAATATTTTGTGCAAAAATTAATATGGTAACGATTGACATATGAAAACGTTTGACATATAATAAAGCCATAGAAAGCAACAAGGTAAATCAAAGAAAGGATTAAATTATGTATCAGTTATATTATCAGCCAGAAGGTATTTGGGTAGGAGATATTATGCCTTATGGAAAAGAAGGTCAGTTTTATGTATATCATCAGAGAGATACAAGAAATCCAGGACCTTTTGGAGAACCATTCGGTTGGGCATTAGCAACAACAAAAGATTTTGTAGATTACAAAGACTATGGAGAAAGCTTAAAGCGTGGAACGGATGAAGAAGCAGATCAGTTCATCTATGCAGGAAGTGTTTTTGAAACAGAGGCAGGATTTCATGCATTTTATACAGGATATAATAGAGAATTCTTAAAGGCAGGAAAGACATCACAGACATTGCTTCACGCTACAAGCAAAGATGGGATCACATGGGAGAAATCGAAAGAAGCATTAGAGATTCCTCCACAGGAAGGATATGATAAGAGAAACTGGAGAGATCCATTTGTCCTATGGGATGAGGAAAGAGAAGAATATCTGTTGATCCTTGGAGCAAGAAAGGGAGAAGATAAGAGAAAACAGACAGGACGTCTCGTACATTTCACATCAAAAGATTTAAAGAAATGGGAATTTAAAGGAGATTTCTGGGCACCAGGAATCTACACAATGTTTGAGATGCCAGAGATCTTTAAGATGGGAGACTGGTGGTATCTTGTATTCTCAGAATACAGTGAGGGTAATAAAATCCATTACAGAAGAAGCAAGAACCTATACGGGCCTTGGGAAGCACCATTGATGATGCATTTGACGGTAGAGCATACTATGCAGGACGTACAGCATTTGATGGAGAACGAAGAGTACTTTTTGGATGGGTGCCAACAAGAATCGATAACGATGACAAGAACGCATACTTGTGGGGAGGGAACTTTCGTGCCACACGAAGTATTCCAGAAAGAAGATGGAACACTTGGGGTAAAACCGGTAGACCAGATGATGGAAGCATTCGATGGTTGGAAAGATTTATTTAACCCTTGTATGAAAACGATTGACATAAAAGAAGAAACACTTCTTTGTGAAGATACAGGAAGCATCGCAGCATTCAAAACAACTGTAAAATTTGAAGAAGGAACGAAAGAATTTTCTATCAGATTTTACAAAGATGAAGAAACAGAAGTTTCATATGAATACCAGATTCTTTGTGGAAGAAAATAAAGTTGTCTTTAACAAATGTCCAAAATTATCCATGGTATCAGTGCTTTAACATTGGACTTGAGCGTCCGATCAAATTGGAAGCAGACAAAGAATATGAAATCTGTCTGATCATAGACCAGGATATTTCAACATTATATATTAATGGAACGGCATTAAATGCAAGATTATGTGATCATCCAGGAAATGGATTGGCACTGACAGTGACAGATGGTACACTAGAAGCGAAAAACACAAAAATAGCAACAAAAATAAACAAATAAAAAGAGAGAAATAAAGGAGACAAGTATAGATGGATTACAAAAAAATATCACAAGATGTGGTAGATCACGTTGGTGGGATCAGTAACATCAAAAGGTGCGACACATTGTGTGACAAGACTTCGACTGATTTTAAATGATGAAACAAAATATGACCGTAAAGCATTAGAGAATATCGAAGGTGTTAAAGGTGTCTTATTTAATAGTGGGCAGCTGATGATCATTTTCGGAACAGGAACAGTTAACAATGTCTATGATGCATTTATTGAATTAACAGGTGTCAAAGAAATGTCTCAGTCTGATGCCAAGGCAGAAGGAATGAGCAAGATGGGAAAATTACAGCAGGGATTCAAAGTATTCTCTGATATATTTATTCCGATCATTCCAGCATTTGTTGCAGCAGCGATCCTGACTGGTGTCAAAGCATTATTGACAGCCAATGGATTATTTGGATTAGAGGGATCCTTAGCAGATCAGAGCAAACTTGTTGCAGATATTGCAGAATTCTTAGCGATCATGGCAACAACATTTAATTATCTGCCAATCCTTGTAATGTATAGTGCTGTCAAACGATTCGGTGGGAATCCGATCCTTGGTATCTTAGTCGGAATCGTTATGGTACATCCAGATCTTGTAAACCGTAATACATTCGTATTAGACCCATCTGCCGCAAGTTACTGGCATTTTGGACCATTAGCAATTGCAAAAGTTGCATTCCAGGGTGGAGTATTCCCAGCAATCTTAACCGCATGGTTTATGTCTAAAGTAGAAAAGATCGCACAGAAATATGTACCAGCTGTGGTATCATTTGTATTCGTACCAACAATTACTATTTTCTTTGCAAACGTAGCATTATTTACAGTATTCGGACCAGTTGGAAATATGATCGGTAACGGATTAGCAGCAGTGATCGATGTTTTATACAACAGTTTCGGAGCATTTGGAGCATTTGTCTTTGCAGCGTTATTACAGCCATTAGTAGTTACAGGAACACATCAGGCGATTCAGGGAATTGAAGCAAATCTGATCGCTACGACAGGATTTAACTACATTCAGGGAATCTGGTCTGTATCGATCATTGCACAGGGTGGTGGAGCCATCGGAATGTACTTGTTAGCGAAGAAACATTCTAAAGACAGAGATATCGCAATGTCAAGTTTCATTCCAACATTAGTAGGAATTTCAGAACCAGCCATCTTTGCTGCAAACTTAAAATATTCCGTGATCCCATTTGTATGTTCTTGCTTAGGAGCTGGATGTGGAGGAGCATTCATGAAACTTGCAGGCGTAAGAGCCATTGGACAGGGATTAACAGGAATATTAGGACTTCTGATCGTAGTACCAAATAAATTAGTATTTTATGTCATTGGAAACCTGATCGCATTTATCGTACCAATCGTACTGATCGTTATTTATAATAAAACAAAAGGTGTTCCACATGGTGAAGAAGAGGAAGAAGCTGAATCTGCATTAACAATTGATGAGACAGCGAAAGTACCAGTCAAAGCAGTTGTTGACGGAAAAGTTATTGCGATTGAAGATGTAAAAGATGGAATCTTCTCTGAAAAAGTATTAGGAGACGGAGTGGGGATCATCCCAACAAATGAAACAGTCTTAGCGCCGGCAGAAGGTGAAATCTGTACAGTGATGGAAGCTTCAAAACATGCCATCGGTGTCCGAACAACAAACAATAGTGTATTTCTGATCCATGTAGGAATCGAAACAGTATCCATGAAGGGAGAAGGATTTGAATATCTTGTAAAGAAAGGACAACACGTGAAGGAAGG
>ENA-OPYX01000676-OPYX01000676.1-human-gut-metagenome-genome-assembly--contig:-NODE-676-length-19879-cov-4.209093_pt1 | contig 19879 bp, 17 predicted proteins | sample MGYA00242639_ERZ504486 | MGnify/ENA primary metagenome ERZ504486 (study PRJEB26092, sample SAMD00036296) | human gut metagenome | host: Homo sapiens | study: EMG produced TPA metagenomics assembly of... | reverse complement strand
GCGACTTCTCGCTGATTTTATTTTAGTCAGTAATCTCTTCTTTGTCAACGCAAAGCATTACACTTTTTTGCTTTCCATGATTTTCTGATCACTTTCGCCAGTTCTTCCTCACGGATCGGTTTTGCGATATAGTCATCCATTCCTGCTTTGCGGCAGGTTTCCCGGATGTCTGCTGTCGTCTGTGCAGTCATCGCAATGATCGGAATCGATGCCGCATCTTCCCGTTTCAGGCCACGGATACGCTGTGTGGCTTCCATGCCGTCCATCACGGGCATCATCACATCCATCAGGATCGCATCGAAACTGCCGGCAGGGTTTTGGGAAAACAAAGCTACTGCTTCCTGTCCGTTCCATGCTTTTTCTACTTTTGCCCCTGCTTCTTCCAGATAGAACTGTGCGATCTCCATATTGATCTCATTATCCTCTACCAGAAGGATCTTTCGGTCACGGAGGAGATCCGATATATTTCCTCCTACTGTGGTTGTTTCTGAAGCGGCTGTCTCACTGACGGTGAACGGCAGACGGAAGGTAAATGTGGTTCCCTCTCCACGGACGCTCTCCACCTGAATGGTTCCGCCCATCTTTTCCACCAGACCTTTGACGATCGACATTCCAAGTCCGGTTCCCTGATAGCGTGTTCTGGCTCCGTATTGTTCCTGGGTGAACGGCTCAAACAGCTGATTCTTTACAAAGTCCCCGCTCATGCCGATACCGGTATCTGTGATTCTGAATTCGTACCAGGCTGTTTTTCCGTCACAGGATAATTCTTCCACGTCGGTATCCACGGATCCCTGCGGTTTGTTGTATTTGACCGCATTGCTGAACAGGTTCAGCATGATCTGGCGCAGCTGTAACGGGCTTCCTTTCAGTGCTGTGTGCTGTATATTTTTCCGGTGTACCCGGTGTGTAATCTGGTTCTGTTCCAGAATCGGATTCATCAGTACCGCCACTTCCCGCATCAGCACTTCAAGGTCAAACGGTTCATTCTCTTCCTGGATCTGATTGGTTTCCAGTTTGTTCATATCCAGTACATCGTTGACAAGCGCCAGCAGATGATCGGCAGATACCTGTATCTTATCCATACATTCTTCCATCTTCTCCGGGTTGTGTTCATTTTTCCGAAGGATCTCCAGCATCCCCATGATGCCGTTGATCGGTGTACGGATATCATGGCTTATGCGGTTCATGAAGTCTGTCTTGGCTTTGCTTTCTGCATCGGCCTCCTGCACCGCTTTTTGCAGCCGTTCTTTTTCCTCTTCTTCTTTTTTATGGAATTCCGAAGTGTTCTTAAACAGGATAATTCCATGTACAGCACTGCGTTCTTTTCCGGTCTCCCGGTCATACAGCAGTTCCCGGGACATCAAGATCGTCTTCTGAAGCCAGATCATCCTGCCATCCTGTTTTTCTTCCCGGTACTCTACGGTGATCTGTTTATCCCCTTCCCGGAAGCGTTTCAGCAGTTTTTCCGAGGAATCCATGATCCGGTAGCTTTCCAGCGTATCGTCTGTCACCTTCCGGCTCCGTTCTCTGCAGTAGGCATCGTAAGAGCATGGCATCTCCCGGTTGATAATAATGCTTTCACGTTTCACATGGTAGAATGCATTTTCCAGGCAGTCATTGGTCAGATCTACGGTATATACCGCTTCCGCTGTTTCCATTAATGCGTCTACATAATTGCTGTTTTCCAGAATAGACTGTTTCATCTGCTCGTAATAGCGGATCAGTTCCTGTTTTCATCCACCAGGTTCTGGCTGCTGTCCCGGAAGTTTTCCTGTCCCAGGATAAAATGGTGTAGTCTGCCATCTTCTGTGGCATCCAGAAATCTCAGGATCACTCTTCCCCGGTGAACCACATTCTCTCTTTTGTAGCGATAGGGAATCTCCAGCTGGGGATTGTCCTTTGTCAGCTGCTGTTCCAGGGAGGTAAGCTGTAAGGTATCCCAGAATTCTTTTCTCACCCGGTCGGTTGCCAGTTCTTCCACGATCTGTTCCACCGCCCCGGAATAATTACCGTCTTCCGCGAGAAAGTATCCGGTGCTTGACCGCAGGATCTCATACTGATCCATCAGGGCATCACAGTACAGACAGTCCGAAAAATGGTATTTTTCTTTTTTGATCCATTCCAGCAGTTCGTAGGCTTTCTGCTGTTTTTGTGCCGCTTCTTCGATCTTTGCCCTGTTTTTGTCCACGTACATGTTTTTATCCGCCAGCCGGAACAGTTCCCGGAGGGTGGAACCGGCAAAGTCCAGGGAGATTGCGTACCCTGCCGCATAGCTGATCGGCATCTCCGGGTGCTTTGCGGAGTAGTTTTTCATCTGTGTGCGGATCTTTTTTAAGGTTTCCCGCATCTTCGAGTGGTCAGTCTTTTGAAAAATCGCGATGAATTCATCTCCTCCGTCCCTGCCGACAAAGTTTTCCGGATCTACCGCGAGACGAAGCTGTTCGGCAAAGGAACGGATATATTCGTCTCCCTTGTCATGTCCCAGATTGTTGTTGATGATTCGCAGGTTATTCAGATCAAACACACAGATGGCTGTACTCTCTTCTTCTCCGAGAGGTGTGGGATCGCTCAGGATCTCTTCGCATTTGTTTTTGTTCGGCAGCCCTGTGGATTCATCCAGATAGATTTTCTTTCGCAGGATCCTGTTTTGTGCCGCACAGCGGAGTGCCCGAAGCAGTTCCACACCGATCAGAAGTACCAGGCAGACAATATCTGCAACTACAACCTTTTCAAGATGATTCAATGCAGTCGCTCTTTTTTGTGAATATCGTTCCGCAACCCCGGTTACCTCATCACACATCCGGAAAAACTTCTCGCTCATACCGATTATTTCTGTCTGTTCATAGCCTTTTTGCCGTACTTTCGTGATTTCTTCTTTTAATTCCGTAAAGTAAGCTGCAAGTTCATCCATTTTTCCCTGGAATTCTGTATCCTCCAGCCGTACCAGGTCCAGTTCGTCACTTCCGAAACGAAGTCCGTTGATGATCGCTTCCACAGTCGCTATCATCTCGTCATCCGGCTCCTTTGACACTTCCAGTTTGATCACCCGCTGGGTTTCTCCGCGAACCAGTCCGGCGTAGTTTACGACCCTTGCCGTTCCCTGGAGGTCACTGACCAGCGACATGATACCGAAAAACAAAATAATCAGTATTATCGTGAGTACCGTCATCCCTGCCCGAAGGATATAGGCTACTCGTTTTTCTCTTTTCTTCATCCATGTTTACCCCATATATGATTTATATTCCTGTGCTCTATTCTACCTGATTTTACCGGAAACTGCAATGTGAACAGTAACCTTGGAATAATTTCTTGACATTTCTTTTCTGTCTTCTTATAATTACCGTTGATAATTACCAATAGTAATCATTAAAGGAGTATCACAATGAACGTTGAACTTATGAAACGTATGATGGATGCCTGTTATCTGGCGCAGCGGGTCCGGGGGATGCTTCCGCCTCTGCCGGCGGGGGTGACTCCTGCGTATATTCATTATCTGGATATTATTGAGATGCTGGAGAAGCAGGGTGTCCGGGCAAAGATATCGGATATCAGCGATGCACTGGATCTGCCGAGACCCGGTGTGACACGGACGGTGAAAGCGATGGAGGCCAAAGGCTATCTGAAAAAGGCTGCCTCTTCCGAAGACGGTCGTATCACCTATCTTTCTCTTACAGAAGCCGGTAGGGAACTGTCCCGTATCTACAACGAACAGTTTTTTACCACTCTCACCTCTTTTATGGAAGATATCCCGGAAGAAGATGTGAAATGTACGATCCGCACCATCGATGCGGTACATCAGATTATGTGTGAAAGGAGACCTGACCTTGACAAATGCAAAAAATGATTTTACACAGGGCAGTATTCTGAAAAAACTTGCCCTCTTTATGCTTCCGATCCTGGGAGCGCTGGTATTACAGGCTGCGTATGGAGCCGTTGACTTACTGGTAGTGGGAAGATTCGGTTCCACCTCCGGACTTTCCGCGGTTTCCACAGGAAGCCAGGTACTAAATCTCGTTACTTTTGTCGTAATTCAGTTTGCTACTGCGATCACTATTCTCATCGCCCGTTATCTGGGTGAAAAAGGCCGGAACGGATCGGTTCTGTGATCGGTGGCGGAGTTATCGTTTTTGCGGCAATTTCTATTGTTTTATTTCTCCTGATGGTGGTTTTTGCACATCCCATCGCCGTACTTATGCAGGCCCCTGCAGAAGCTGTGGATCTGACCACCAGTTATGTGCGTATCTGTGGAAGCGGTATTTTTTTCATCGTCGCCTATAATCTGATGGCTGCGATCTTCCGTGGTCTGGGGGACAGTAAGTCACCGCTGCTCTTTGTTCTTGTTGCCTGTATCGTCAACATCGGCGGTGATCTGATCCTCGTTGCCGGACTCCATCTGGATGCTGCCGGAGCAGCCCTCGCCACCGTTTTTGCACAGGCTGTCAGTGTGGTGTGTGCGGTTATTCTTCTGATAAAGAAGAAACTGTCATTTAAGATCTGCAGGTCTGATTTCCGTCTGAACGATCAGTGTGGAAAGTTCTTTACCATCGGTCTTCCTCTGGCTCTGCAGGAGTGCCTGACGCAGCTTTCTTTTCTGGCTCTGTGTGCCTTTGTGAACCGTCTGGGACTCGAAGCTTCCTCCGGTTATGGGGTCGCCTGTAAGATCGTGAACTTTGCCATGCTGATCCCAAGCTCTCTGATGCAGTCCATGGCGTCTTTCGTTTCTCAGAATGTGGGTGCCGGCAATCAGAAGCGCGCCAGACAATCCATGTTTACCGGTATCGGTGTGGGGTTGTTCTTCGGTTGTTTTGTCTTCGCTCTCGTGCTGTTAAAGGGCGATGTTCTCTCCGGTTTCTTCACTACCGAAAGTGCCGTTATCCGGAACGCCTACGACTACCTGAAAGGTTTTGCCCCGGAGACACTGCTTACTGCCGTGCTGTTCAGTATGATCGGATATTTTAATGGAAATGACAAAACCTTCTGGGTGATGTGCCAGGGATTGATTCAGACTCTTCTGATCCGACTTCCCCTGTCCTATTATATGAGTATCCAGCCGAATGCCAGCCTGACCAGAATCGGTCTTGCGGCTCCTGTGTCCACAGCAGTCGGTATCTGCCTGAACATCGGTTTCTTCCTCTGGCTGAACCGGAAAAGTGCAAAGAAAGCCAGCCAACAACTTCCCTGATATAGTAAACCGATCCCCCGGAGCTTTGTCTTTACTGGTCCGGGGGATCGGGGTTTTATATTTCAGGGAGACTTTGTGCTGTACATAGGGTTCCCGAGGATGTTACGTCATTGCTACAGCTAATCCCTCTCTGCATAATACTTTCTATAAATCTTTCCATTCTTGAGAGAGTGGAAAATGATAAGCCATGTCAAAAGCTGAAATAGCTGCTCTATTTACATCCAAAATTTCAGTAAAATCTCGATCTTGACCTTTAATTCCTTTTTCCCCTAAACCAGATAATAACTGTTCGGCTGTTTCTAACATTAAAAGATGCAAATTTTTTGTTTCCTCATAAGTTTCTAAAACACTATTTTGACATTGTTTATGAAGGCAATAAAGGTAATGTCTAAATGCTTCTTTTTCTCCAAAACCGGTTGATGACGGTAAACTTCCATTGAACAACATTTCACTATATTTGTTTTTCATAGTTACAGGAGGTTCAATTCTATTCAGCAGTTCCATACGTTTTGCAATGTCTAAAAAAGGAATTTTATACTCTGATAAGGCTTGTGGACAATAATACCATACTGCTCGACGGCTAGGTTGTTTGTCATCAATTGTTTCAAAATGTTCTGGTTGAAACCATCTTAAATTCAGAAAATTCCCCGATGCAATTGCATCACATTTTGCTAATGCCATACATAATAATTGATGACTTGCATAGCCTACAATCGTCATCTTCCGCTGTCTCTTAATCCCTGCCACTAATGACATAATATTAGATACCCACAATGGTCGATCCACTAAATAATATCGTTCAGGATGCTCACATACAATATATACACCTTCTACATCCCATTCTTCAGCATATTCTATTACCCGTTCAATCTGTCCTTCATCATTGAGTACATCACTTCCCAATGAAATCGTGTGTATATATTTCATATTAGGTGCATATTTTTTCGCACTTTCTATTATTAGTTTCTGTATTTTATTCCATAGTTCATCTATCTTTTTGGCTGTAATAGAAGGTAACAGAAATGCCTCTGCCTTAACTTCACTATTTAATTTTGATAATTCTTCTACTACTGTATCAAATTGTCCCATTTCTAATGATGTAATATCACTCTGTGGCCAATATGCATACTGTGATAATTTTTTTTGATATTGTCTTGGATAATATAATTGTGGATCAACAAGTATCTTTCCTTTTTTCTTATGCACATTAGTTGCATAGCCTTTTATCTTATTTGGCAAAATATTCATAGGGCTAATAATAATCGTTCCACCCTCAAACTCTTCTAAGTGCTCTAGAGATAATGTTTGCATATTATGTCCCATTTGTATAAAAAGTTCCATTCTTCAACCTCTTCTATTCATAAACAAATGTATTCTTAGCTACTTTTAACCAATCCATTGCTTGCTTAGCAGTTCTAGGTCTTCTAGATGGATATTTTCCCATCATTGCACCTAATAATGCCATAAACTGACTTTGAGTATCCCCTTTAATCGAATACTGTACAGGCGTAATAGTTTCTGTCTTTTGTAAAACTTCAAGTGCATTTATAGATCCTTCTCTAAATGGATTTTTTCCTGTAATACATTCATAAGTAACAACTCCTAACGAAAAAATATCTGCACGAGAATCAATTTCCCTTTTTAAATTATTAAATTGCTCAGGTGCCGCATATCCAGGTGTATGCGGTCCCATCATCGCGCCTGTCCTTGTCAAAGAATCTGCTCCTAATACCCTTGCAATTCCGAAATCCAGAAAAAATATCTTTCCGTCATCTGCTCGTATAATATTCTCTGGTTTAATATCTCTATGCACAATACCTTTATTCTCTATGCAAGAAATAAATTCCAACCCCTGTTCCAAGAATATCACTGCTTCTTCTAAAGAAAATCTCCTACCACTTTCAAGCACTTTTCGCAACTCTGTTCCTTTTACTTTTTGTTCAATAATATATAATGTTTCTGTTCCTTCATACTCTATGATCCCCGTTTCATATATTTTTGGAACCATGGATAAACTCAAACCTTTTCCTATTTGAATTTCCCTAATAGACCTTGGATCATTAAGCTGAAAATATAATTTAATAACAGTTTCTCCATATGAATTATGAACTCCATCAAACACAATCTTCTGTCCACCACGTGCCATCAATTCAATTTTTCCAAATTCTTCTTGACACATTTCTTGAAATTTTCTCATCTCTCATTTCTCCTAACTTAAATGTGCAACAGTTCTTCCAATCCATTCATTAAACTGTAAAGACTGGTAACTTGACGGCGATGCTAACTTTTTCGCTTCTACAATTTTTCTAAAACTTCTCTTCTTGCAATACAAACCTGTACCTTGTCTTTCAAACTTCTTAATCGTGCTACTTTGCGGATTTGAAGTATTTGTCAATGCATATGATTGAGAAGCAAACCATGTATTGATAAGTGACTGTTCAGCAACTTTCTTTATATCCGTCATTTTAGCCTCTACTGAAATTAGTTTTCTTATATTATATATCTTTTTGATATCTACGGGCTTCCATAACCCCTGCTCACGTATGATCATATGTGCGTCTAATAATTTTTCTATGGCTTGAATTGTATCTTTTTCTGGCATTTTAAGTCTTGTTATTAATTCACTTCCAGTGCTACCTTTTGTCATCAATAACTGAGATAACACTTTTAAATCGTTAGTTTCCAAATTTTCTCTTTCTTCTGACCAATTCTCCAATATTTTAGGTGAATATGCTGCAAATACAATGTCAGGAAAACCAGATGCAACTTTAGGTTCCACAAATACAGCCAAATTACTTGTTTTATTGGTTTTTAAAAAGTTATAAATATAATATTCAATAAAATCTTCAACCAAATCTAACTCTTCTCCCTGAGTTGATGGTCGTGTATACAACCCTATATCTTTAATATTATGGTCAAACATCAATATCCTATCCATTGTTACATTTCACCCTTTTCAATCTCTCTTTTACATTTTTATAAAAATAATTATAACAATCCCTCCTTCAAAAATCAATCATTCAAGGCTTACTGCCTTCAATATATCCTCTTCTTCAACTTCCAATGTACACGCTAACATTTTAGTCTGTATGCCTACCGTTTTCTTCAGGGCAATTAAACGCTTTTCATTTATTGCGCAACCATTAAGAATATATTGTTTTAAAATATCATTTGCCCATCTTCGGAATTCTACGCCTCTGCGAGATTTTACCCGATATCCTACTGATATAATCATATCAAGATTATAATGCTCTACCTGATATACTTTTCCATCAGAAGCAGTTGTCGCAAAATTTGCGACAACTGAATTATCCAACTCTTCCTTTAAAGCATTATTAATATGCTTTCCTATCGTCTTAACATCTCTGCCAAACAATTCTGCCAGTTGCTTTCTGTTCAGCCATACTGTATTATTTTCCACTGGAACATTTAACTTGACTTCATGATCTTCTGTTTCAAATAATACTATTTCATTTTCCATGCATATTCCTCCGTATATATCTCTTTCAAATTACAATTATATCATAGAATATATTTTTTATGAAATCAATCTCTATGCAGTATAACTTATTTGGGAATGCTCTGAGCTATACAAAGTGCTCCCGAGGATGTCAAGTCATTGCTACAAAAAATATGCGGCTTTTTTGCCACGAAAATGGCTTAAAACCGCATATTTCTGTATAGAGGACGTTATATTGTTGTCACAAAACAAATGGGGAAGATGTAACGTCATTGTCACATAATGATTGCTTCATTTTTTTCATGATTTAAACAAAATGATGCAGTCATCAGCTGAAATCGTCAATGATTTTCTCCCCACAGGCAGAATCAATGATCAGTGTATTGATAAAGCCTCCCCGCAAAGCTCCGACAATTGCTGCTGTTTTAGATTCGCCATATGCAACGCAGACTACATTCTTACATTTTTTGAGATCTGCATATTCAATTCCTATCATTCTGTCTGTCAAAGATGTATTGATTTCCTTTCCATTAATATCATAAAAATGGCCACCAATATGTCCAATTGCACCTTTTCTTCCAAGCAGTTCAAAAGTGTTTTCACTCAGATAATTTTCCCATGTTTTATATTCGATAGAACCTACACTTGTAAGAATCACATCCGCATTCTGTGCAAGCTGAAGTGCTGTTTTTATTGTATCATCCTGAATCAGACTTTCTTTTAATTCCTTATTTTTTACAAAAAGAGGAGCATAAATATACTGATAAGTTCCCCCATATGCCGAAGCCAGATCCTTTGCCAGATCCATGGCATCTCGTTCCGGGCGTTTTACATTAGAAGCCCCCATGATCGGAACAACTGTGATCGGAATATTCTTCTTATTATTCGCATCAATATATTTTACGATATGATACAGTGTATTTCCCCATGAAATTCCTACTACCATTTTTTCCTTTACAACAGAATCCAGATAATAAGCAGAAACCTCTGACAGGCGGCTGGTAATCTGCTCCTTACTGTTTTCCTTTGCAGAAACTACCCTTACTGCTTTGACACCATATATCTGATGAATTTTATTTTCCAAATCCAGGTCACGTTCCCATGGCTCTTTAATGGAAATTTCTACAATGCCAAGTTCTCTTGCTTCTTTTAACATTCGGGAAATTTTTGATCTGGAAGTGTACATTCTGTCTGCAATTTCATTCTGTGTCATCTCTGAATTATAATACAGATTTGCCACTGTCGCCAGTATATTCCATTTTTCCTGAACAGTCATACTTTCATATCTTTTCATATCTTCCATTGCTGTTTTCCATCTTCCTTTCTGCTATATTCATAATTATACGAAAAAAAAGGACAGCTTGTAAAGTCTCGACAGACCTTTACATGCTATCCTTTCATGCAGGATACAAGAAATCTTTTTTATTTATATATTCTGTCCATAGTAGGCATTTGCGCCATGTTTTCTATAATAGTGTTTATCCTGCAATTCCTGTGGAGCAGGTTTTACCTGTGGATTAATCAGTTCAGCCCGCATTGCCATTTTTGCACATTCTTCAAGTACAACTGCATTATGCACTGCTTCCATCCCATCTTTTCCCCAGGTAAACGGTCCATGGTTTTTGCATAAAACAGCCGGAACCGCCTGAATATCTTTTTTCATCTTTTTAAATTCATTCACAATAAGAAGCCCTGTATTCTTCTCATATGCCTCATTGATTTCCTGCTCTGTAAGACATCTTAAACATGGTACTTCACCGTAAATATAGTCTGCATGTGTGGTTCCATAGCATGGAATATCTCTTCCGGCCTGTGCCCAGCTTGTAGCATAGGAAGAATGAGTATGAACAATACCTCCGATCTCCGGAAATGCTTTGTACAATTCTATATGAGTTGGTGTATCGGAAGACGGATTATATTTTCCCTCAATTTTATTTCCTTCCAGATCCATGATCACCATATCTTCCTCTTTCAGCTTTTCATACGGAACACCACTGGGTTTGATGGCAAAATATCCTGTTTCTCTGTCAATCTCACTGACATTTCCCCATGTAAATGTTACCAGTCCATGTGCCGGAAGCTGCATATTCGCTTCATACACACGCTGTTTTAATTCTTCAAGCATCTCTCATTTCCTCCACTATATCAAAACTCATACATCGCAATTTCATTAATCTCTCTGTTTGTAGAGATCACATAGTCCTTACCATCTCTGTGAAAATCATAAGCATTTGCCGGGCCACAGTCGTGGTCTACCAGTTCTGCCTGATACTGACCATTTTCCCAGGAGAATTTCAGAAGATCTCTGTTGCCTTTTCTGTGTCCGATCATAACCACTGGTTTCCCCTGAATCTCACCACTCCAGATTGCATGGAGGAATTCAATTTTCTCCGGGTATTCATAGTCTAACTGATATTTACCGTCTTTTTCTCTGTAGATCAGAACAGTATCGCCATGGAAAGGAGATAATACCAGTAATTCATCTTTTCCATCGCTGTCCAGGTCAATCAAAGTTGCATCGCTTGCCGGTGTATCCAGTAATGTCTCTACTGTCCACTGTGGATTTGAAGATGTCGGTGGATAGAAACGGAATACACCACTGTCACAGCAGACAAGAGATGACATCTTTCCGTCCCGCACAACTCTGTAATATCCATGATTCTTCAGCATATCATCTTTGATCACTTCCAGTTTCAACTGGTGATCTTCATTAAATTCGCTGAGATCAGCCGGAAGAAGTGCTGCGTAAACTTTTCCAGGGCTTGACCAGTCATCTTTATATTCATGTCCGGATTTCAGGCAGCAAGCGATCAAATAATGCTTGCCTTCGCTCTCAAGAATATCAAATCTGTGTACAAATGGCAGATCAGCCAGAGTACGGATTTCCCATTCCCCGTTCTTTGGTGTGGCGATGATGATCTTTGCCTCTTTGGAATCATTCGGAGAATAGAATTTATGAGTTGCCAGAAACTGTCCGTCAGTTCCCGGAACCTGTACCATAGTCATGACTCCGCCAGGACCTTCCCATACAGTTTCTTCTTCGTTTCCTTCGATGTCAAATAAAATACATCTGTCTGTTTTCTCAGCAGCCACCAGAATGTGGTCTGCGTTTTTATAATGTAATGGAGCAATAGAATAACATTTTTCCAGATTTGCCAGTACTTTCTTGTTCATTTTATTTACTTCCTTTCCAATTTTACTTTGAAATATCAATCCTGAAAAATTTAAATTCTAGTTTTATGATAGAAACACACTCTTTCGCTTAAAGGTAAAGCGGATTTTTCAATCCGCCTTAACACCTGTATTTTTCATTCAATTAAATTTCTAGAAATAATTCTCCTTGTCAGATCGCGCATACTGGATCTGCGGAACTAAAAGCATCAGTATAATTGCAATGATCGCACCCGAAAGTCCCAGCCATTTTAGCAGTGCGGAGATTCCAAGCCAGACGGTAGAGAAGTCTGTTGTTCCGTGCCATCCACCGTACGGAACCAGCTCTACCAGCCATACAGTTACTGCTCCAAGCAGTACCTGGATCAGTCCACAGATAAATGGAATAATCATAGCTGCCTTTACGCCGCCTCGTTTATTTGCAAAAATTGCAATGATGGCATTATCAAAGAATACTGTGGTAAATCCCATGATAATGATAACCGGAGAATGGAATACGATCAGCCCAAGAATTGCGATCACCTGTCCGACCATTCCACATAAGAATCCGATCGTTACTGCGTTTCCTGGTGCATAGTTGAATGCAACCGCACAGTCTACCGCTGGAACTGCACCTGGCAGAAGCTTGTCAGAGATTCCTTTGAAAGACTGTGTCAACTCACCGACAAAGAGCTTCACACCCATATTTAAAATCTGAAGATATACAGTAAAATATAAAGACTGAATCAAAATATATACCGGAAAAGCCGTTGTCTCTGCGAAGCTGCTGTCAATCTGGCGCATGAAATCTTCACCCAGGATTGCCATAATTGTTCCAAAGAATACAAGCATCAGTGTAGAAGTTGCAGTGATATTATCCTCAAACATCTTGAGGAATCCCGGAAATTTAAGGTTTTCGATGGAGTTTTCTTTTTTCCCGAATATGTGTGCAACTTTATCCGTGATCCATACTGCGACCATCTGCTGATGTCCGATCGCAAATCTGGCTTTTCCGTCTGTAAGATTCATACAGGCATCTACGGTCAGATTAGAGCTGACTGCCTGATAAGTACCTACCAGCATTCCTACAAGAATCGCACCTGTGATGTTTCTCAGATATGGAATAAACAGGAACACGATCCAGGTAACTGTGGTCGCCTGCTGTACCATAATGTGTCCGGTAAGAAGAAGTGTTCTTAACTTCGTCCATTTCTTAAAAATCAGTAAAACAATGTTCCAGATAAAAGCGATCAGAAGCGAAGTCATTGCCCATGCAGCCGATGAGCCAATGCTTTCCAGCGCTTCATTTGCCGCATTCAGTCCGAAATATGGGTCTATTACCGCTGCATTTAACTGAAAACGTTCATTTAATCCTACCAGGATCGGGCGGAAGGTTGTGATCAGGCCGTTGGCTCCTACCATCAGGATCAGGTAACCGATTACACCTTTGAAAAATCCGCCTACGCATTCATACCATTTTTTTCTCTGCAAAATATATCCAAGTAAGATGATCAGACCTACGAACAGTTCTGCTCTTGTCAGGATATTACTGGTTAAAAAGTTAAATATGGAATTCAAACTTGCCATCTTTCTGCTTCTCCCCCCAAATTCTCTTGTAAATACGGTTCATCTGAGCTCTGCATCTTTCGTATTCCAGAACTTTCTTGTTATCCGGAAGGTAAATCTTTACCTCATCCAGACGGCTGATCGTTTCAAATGCTTTCTCCACATTTTCATAAACGCCAAGTTCTGCCAGTGCTACCATCAGCGCACCTCTGGCTGTTGCATCTGCTTTTCCTCTGCGGATGATCTTCATGCCATATACATTCGTCTGAATGTCATTGAACGGAACACTATTGGAAAGTCCGCCATTGATATAGATATCAGAAACTCTTACATACTTGTTCATTATATCAATTCCATTTCGGATTTCATAGCAGATTCCTTCCAGAAGGCTTCTGAGCATATCCTGTTTGGTCGTTCCCAGAGTCACATTCACAAACTCTGCTTTCGCCATGTTGTTCCAGTCCGGTGTGGATCTTCCCATGAAATATGGAATACAGAGGCATCCATGAGAACCAATCGGTGTCTCTTCCACTTCTTTGTTAATCTCGTCAAAAGAGTTGTCCGGATAGAACTGTCTTCTGAACCAGTCAAAAGCAGAACAGCAGGTTAACACACTGGATTCCAGAATGTACTGGCCTTTTACGGAAGAGAAATTACAGATGGCATCCTGCTCCAGATTTCCCGGCACTTTATCAGTTGCTGTGATAAGATAACCGCCGGTTCCTGTTGTGACAGACATAACGCCTTTTTTCACAACTCCCTGTCCAATCGCACCACACTGCTGGTCCCCTCCGGCTGTGATCACAGGAATTCCCTCCTGACATCCGGTGATCTCCGCAAATGCCTTCGTCGTATATCCACAGACACTTCCCGGTTCCACCAGCTCACACAGTTTTTCTTTCTCTACGTGGAAAATCTCCAGCAGCTCATCATCCCATTCATGGGTACGGATGTTCATCAGAAGTGAACGGCTTCCATATGTATAATCGGTGCAGACACGTCCTGTCATGAGATGAATCAGATAATCCGGGATTACCATGAATTTATATGTTTTCGAATAGATCTCCGGTCTTTCTTCCCGGAACCACATCATTTTTGATCCGGAGAAAACCGGATTTACTCTGGAACCACAGAGGGAAAATACCTTATCGTTTAAGTCTTCCATGGACTCGCAGATATGATTGGTTCTCTTATCCTGCCACATGATCGCGCTGCTCAGCGGACGGAAGTTCTCATCCACCGGGATTACGGAAGATCTCTGGGAAGTGATAGAGATTGCCTCTATTTTCTCTCCCATGCTCTCTGCTTCTGCTACTGATTTCTTAAGAATGCTATACAATGCATTTTCCCAGTCTGCCGGGTTCTGCTCTACCCAGCTGTTCTCCAGGTAAGTGGCCTGGTAAAATTCCTGTTTCTCTGTCAGGCATTTCCCCTGATGATCAAAAAGTATTCCTCGCATACTTGATGTTCCTACATCAATAACCAATACATTCATCCCAAATTCTCCTCATATACTCTCTACTGTTTCATGCAGGTAAGACCTTAATCTGCTGTTTCCCAGACAACAGATTAAGGTTTTTGCTTACCTGTTCAATAACGTTTCTTCTCTGTCTGAATCTTGATATTTCTGTATAATTTCACCGAATTATCTTGCAGATTCTATTATTTTAATTCTATTGATCTAGCTTTATCGTACTTCTTTTTCATTATTTCCGTTTTACTAAGTGCTATCAATTACAGGCAGGAACGGAACGGAATATTCTGTGGTGCTTCGAAGCAGTCTTCAAATCCTCTTCTGTGGTGATAGTAAATCTTGTCTTTATCTGCCGGATAGGTGTATTTACCGCCTACCTGCCAGAAGAATGGATGGAATTTATATTCATTTCTGTCTTTCTTGAAATCGTACAGAACTTTAATCTCATCGCAGTCTGCCTGGAAGTTTGTCCATACATCCCAGTGAATCGGAACTACTACTTTACATTTCAGGTTTTCTGCCATACGAAGGATGTCGATAGATGTCATCTTATCCTGCATACCAACCGGATTTTCTCCAAATGATCCAAATGCTACATCAATGTCATAGTCTTTCCATGTTTTGCGAAGTAGATGGAGAAGTGTGAATCTCCTGAATGATAAATATTTCCGCCTGGTGTTTTTACCAGATAGTTGACTGCTTTGTCGTCCATGTCTGTCGGGCATACGCCTGTAAGTTCTTCTCTGTCCGGACCTGTGGAATCTGTTGTTACGATACAGGTTCTGTCAAAGGAATCCAGTGCGATGATCTCAATGTCTTTGATTTTAACCGTATCACCAGGTTTTACTGTGATACAGTGCTCTGCCGGAACACCCCATTTCTGCCAGAGTTCTACGGATTTCTTTGGACCGATAAATGGTACCGGGATTTCCTTGCCATTTTCATCTGTAGTTGTCATTCCACTGTTAATTACATGTGCTGCCCACTCAGCTGACATATGATCCTGATGGTAATGCGTTGCAAGAACTGCGTCTACTTTCTTAAATGCAAATGGATCAATTACAAATGGAACATTACGGAGGTTCGGCTGCATGGCTCTTCCACCACACATATTAGCCATCTGATGTCCGACTTTCATTTTTCCATCTCCGTGTGTACGTTTTCCATTTCCACACCACAGATCGATTGTAATATTAGTGTCTGCCGGAGTCTTAAACCATACTCCTGTACATCCTAACCACCACATTGCTACATTTCCCGGTGCTACTACTTCATTTTCAATGTCTTCTACTAACCATGTACCCCATTCCGGGAAAGTGCTCTCAATCCAGTTCTGTCTTGTCATTTCACTGATTTTACTCATAATATTTCTCCTTTTGAATATAACGTTTTTCTCTTGTTGAGTCTATATTATCACCAACGTTTTTACATATCAACATTTTTTCACACACTGCACATTTGTGCAACTTCGCGTTTTCTGACAAAAAAAGAGAGGCTATTTTACGCCTCTCTGTCAAGAATTGTACGCATACTCTGGTTCGCAAAACAGATATCCTCTTTCCAGGTCTCTTTTCCCACATCCCAGAGTTCTGTTACATAACGACGTACTCCCAGGTTCCATGCGGTGTTGATAATTTTTTCAAACTGCACATGCCCTGTCAGAAATGGAACTTCCCGGAAAATTCCCGGTTTTGTTTCTTTCAGATGAAGTGCGATCAGTTTTCCCTTTCCTAAAGAAAGATCTTCACACACATCATGCTGATTTTCTACTGCTGCATTTGTAATATTTCCTGCGTCCGGATATATTTTCAAATAAGCTGAATCTACCATATTTACATACTGTACTGCTTTTCCGGTAGTATTCATGAAGTTATTTTCCATGGTCTCAAATCCAACCAGAATTCCTTCTCGTTCTGCAATCTCTGCAATCTTCTTTACATTTTCCAGAAAATATTTTTTTGTTTCTATCGTAGATTCCCAAAATAAATATCATAACCCGGAATCATTACCGTACGCACTCCCAGATCAACCGCAAGTTCTATGGCTTTCTCTGCAATCTGCATTGCCTTATCTCTGGTTTCTTTTTTTCGGATCACCCAGTGCATATTTCGTCAGGGCACTTACACTCATCGAGCCAATTGGAAGTCCTGTCTCAAATACAGCTTCCATGATTTTCTTCTTTTCATCTGCATTCATAAAGATACGCTTAATTTTTTCATCTGTAGCATCAATGCTGATTTCCAGATAATCGTACCCACATTCTTTCGCACATTTTAGTTTTTCACTCCATGACAAAGTATTTCTTATAGCTTTTTCATATAATCCAATCTCATATTTTTCATCATGCAATCTCCCTTATATTTCTCAGGATATATCAACATTTCTTTCGATTGCATGATAGCATTTCGCTTTCTATCTTTCAACATAATTTCATTTATTGCACATATGTGCATTTTATTATTTTTTATATTTCATATTGTAAGCTATATTTCAGGAATACTTTGTTTTACACATAGATACCCCGAGGATGTCAAGTTATTGCTACAAAAAATATGCGGCTTTTTGCCACGAAAATGGCTTAAAACCGCATGTTTCTGTATAGAGGACGCTATATAATTGTCACAAAACAGGTGGGGAGGATGTAATGTCATTGTCACAAATTCTGCTACAAGATATATTACATTATTGCTATAGTAGCTTATTTATCGCTTTATGTCTTCCTGTATCATTCCCATTAATTCCTGTGCAACGCTTTCCGATTTCTTTTTCTAATTTTCGTACCAACCTGCGTAGCGAATCCCAGATTATATGCTTCGATATTCATTGTATCCCTCTTTATTAATATCTACCAAATTTATAATGTTAACTTGTTGTGCTAGATAAAATAAAATATAAAGAAACTTCAACAAAATGTGCTATCTTATTTGTAGGACATACAAATTTGAAAGGGGGCATCATCATGTTGAAGTTTCAAAGTAATGATACCACGATTATCGCAACTTTTGAAGACTTTATTTTGACCACTTACGTTATTATTGATGAATTGTATCACCGCTTTGCACCTTCGGAAGTCAGAAAACGTCGCCATGTTTTGGATGCAAAACTATCTGATTCCGAAATCATTACGATTGCTCTCTGTGGAGAGTTGGTCGGTATTGATTCTGAAAATGCCTGGTTTTCTTTTGTAAAAAAGAATTACCGACACCTTTTCCCACAGCTTTGCAGCAGAAGCCGTTTTAACAGAACAAGGCGTGCTCTGATGCAGATAACCGAATTATTAAGACAAAAAATGCGCTCTGTTTTTCCGGTTCCGGTCAGTTCTTATTGCATTATTGATAGTTTTCCGCTTGCAGTCTGTAAATTTGGACGTGCACGATACTGCAAAACATTTCGCAGCCAGGATGCTGATTACGGAAAGTGTCCTTCTAAAAAGGAAACTTACTTTGGTTATAAAGTGCATACCCTGGTCACATTAGAAGGTTACATTACTGCATTTGAGATTACGCCGGCATCCACAGATGACCGCGAAGGATTACGGGATCTGGCGGATAATTGTTCAAATATTACAATTTTAGCAGATAAAGGATATGTTGGCGAAAAACTCATGCAGGAAATGAAGGAACAAACGATCTGTCTTTTTGCACTCAAGCGTTCCAACGGTAAAGAAAACTGGTCAAAAGCTTTCAGGGCTTATGCACCCGTTTGGTTAATAAAGTATTGGCATACAACCTCTGCATTGCATTAAACAGTATTTTCGGCGAAACCTGCGAACTTGGAAAAATCAAAGAATTGATATTCTAAAAAATTTATTTATCAATAATAACAGGGATTCTTTGCGGTTTTTACAAGTTTTAAACGTTTTATTTGAAATAGCACAACAGGTTAATTTATTTCCCATACAGATAAGAGCTGTACTCTGGAGCATCCAGATTCGTGGTATCGATCCATACAGGATCATAGTATACAAATTTCTCCAGACCGCTGGAAACTTCCTCATACGGAACGGTCAGCTGTACGGCTGCAAGGATCGTCTGGTATCCCAGCTGATACGGGGACTGTGAAACAATGCCTGCCTCTGAACCATTACGAACTGCGTCCTGCTGTTTGGTAGTTGCATCCACTCCAACCATGACCGGTGCTGTACCCTCTGCTTTCTCAATATCGAGATAAAGATCAGATACATCTGCATTCGTACAGAACACGCCTGCCAGATCCGGATATCTCCGAAGAGCATCTTCCATGGCAGTTTTCATGTCATCCACCTGATCTGTATATAATTCCTGAACAACTGTAATGTCCGGACATTCTGCGAGAGCTTCCTTGAATCCTTCTACACGTTTCTTAGAGCTCTCTGTCTTCTCCTGAGCGGAAAAAATTGCGACTTTACCGCTTTTTCCGATCGCATCGCTTAATTTCTCTCCCGCCATCTTTCCTACATAAACATTATCTGTTCCGCGGAAAACGGCGATCATATCACTGTCACTTACATTGGAGTCAAAAGCTACTACTGCAATGTCATTCTCTCTGGCTGCCTCAAGCTGTGCCTGGCAGGAATCCTCGTCGCCTGCTGAAAGACATAATACCGTTGGATTCTCTGCAATAACTGCATCCAGTGTATTAACCTGCTTCTCCACATCCTGCTCATCACTTGCGCCTTCAAAGGTCATCGTGATCTGGTCATCGGATGTAAAACCGTATGCCGCATTGACATCCTTAATCGCATCTTCCATACCGGAATGAAGTGCCTTCCAGTACTCACCATCCACGCTCTTACTTACAACTGCAATTCTACTTCCCTTCGTTACGGGTGCAGAAGTATCGATCTGTGCTGCCAGTGCAGCTTCTTCCTCTGATTCCGGATCTGAATCTGTCTCTTCCTCTGTCTGTGTTGTCTCGTCATTTGCCTGCACATCCGCTACAAAATTCTCAGAACCGCTTTCTTTGTCGAGTCCCCCTGCCACCAGTATGGCACCAGCAAGGATAATTCCGGCTGCAGCCGCTTTTCTCATTATTTTCCCTCTTTTCTTAATCCAAACTTCATACAAAT
>ENA-OPYX01000674-OPYX01000674.1-human-gut-metagenome-genome-assembly--contig:-NODE-674-length-19930-cov-3.004191_pt1 | contig 19930 bp, 23 predicted proteins | sample MGYA00242639_ERZ504486 | MGnify/ENA primary metagenome ERZ504486 (study PRJEB26092, sample SAMD00036296) | human gut metagenome | host: Homo sapiens | study: EMG produced TPA metagenomics assembly of... | reverse complement strand
ATATTCTTCAAGGCTCTGACAATATTCTCTTTCCTTGATCTGTGCTATAGCACCGACTGCATCTTTGTTCCATTTCAATTCTACTACCAACGCCGGTTTATCTGCAAATCGCTTTCTTGGAATAAAAACCAATCTGCAAAGCCCTTTCCACCAGAGAGTTCCCGATGAACTGTATAAAAATTCCGCGCGGCATAAAGTGCAAGCGAAATCGTATAACTTAATGCATTTTCATCATTGTACTGAATATGCGAAGTCTCAAAGTGTGCCTGCCGAATCCCCTCCGCGACCTGTTTTTCACGTCCCTGCCAGATTGCCTGCAGGGTATCTGCTGAATTTTTGAGTGCTTTCGATACTTCTCCCCAATCTGATACGGATACTGCATTCACATATTCTGCCCGGATTTCATCATTAGGAATAAACACAGATCTTGCAGAATAATGATACCCCAAATATCCAAGGTGGATCAACAAGGTCAAAACATCGTCTTCGGTACGGAAAGTTGTCATATCATTTGTAAAACTTCCAGTATTTACCGGAACTTCCTCTCCGGCAAGCATGCTCAGGATATCGTCTCTCAGTCCTTCAAAGTTCATATCAATATAAATCTGCAAAGCCTCAAACGTTTCTGTCTGGTTCCAGTAATTTCCCAGCTTTCCAAGCCTCATACAGCTGACTACAGATTTGGGGCTGTATACAGAAGAAACTTCCTCAAAAGAATATCCATCATACCAGTTTCTGATCTCACTAAGTTCCATATGATACTCTTCACAGAGTTTTTTTTACTTCCGCTTCTGTAAAACCAACATAAGAAGCCAATGGTCCCGGGTCTATCATAGAAAATTCATCAAACATATTCAGCGCACTGTGTGTGCCATATTTTTTGATAGGAAGAATCCCCGTCATATATGCAAGATGGATATAACTTTTGTCTTTGATCAAATCACGCAAAAAATCCAGATATTTCTCCTGTGCTTCTTTGTCATTCTTAAATTCTCGAAAAATGCAATCCCATTCATCTATAATAAGAATAAATGGGCATTTACTTTCTGCATAAATATCCTGCATGGTCTCTGCCAGATCTTCCGGATCAAACAACTCCACATCCGGATACAGTCTTGCAAGTTCTCGGATCACTCTCTGTTTTATTCTGGTAAGCAGTTCCTGCACATTAGCGCTTCGGCTTAAAAATTCCTGCACGTTAAGAAAAAATTGTATCATATTTATTCAGATATCTGGTAAAATTTTTGTCTTCCGCAATTTCCAGACCTGCAAATAACTCTCTGGAATCACAGCCTCTGCTGTAATACGCAGTCAGCATATCTGCCGCCATAGATTTCCCGAAACGTCTCGGTCTACTGACACAGACATATGCCTGCATGGTATTTATCACACGATTGGTATACTCGATCAGCCCTGTTTTATCCACATAAATATCAGAATTTACCGCTCTCTGAAATTTGCTGTTATCCGGATTCAGATAATTTCCCATTCTGGTGCAGTCCTTTCTTGCTTTTTGTTTTATCTTACCACAAAGCCGTGCTGGATTCTATGATTTGTGAAAAAATACAGACCCACAATTTCTGCGGATCTGTATTTTAATTTTTTATTCGAAGGTTCCGGTAAATTTCCAGACCATATCCGGTTCTTCCGGGAGATAAGTTACGTTTGGACGCCAGGTTGCAATAACTTTGTCTTCTGAATTTACCCACAGACAATATTCTTCTTTATAGGAAGTATTTATAAGTCCTACGGACAGATACAGTGCTTCTGCATCCATTGCATAAGCCACGCTGTGATATCTTTTTGTAAAATCAGACGGGTAAAGATCATTACATTTCCATGCTTTGTAGCCAGCATAAAGCACTTTCTGTTCGCCGTCGATCACAGCTTCAATCTTAATTCTATATCCCTCTTTCGTAAGCACTGCGCTCTCGATCTTTCGTGGATTTTCTGTAAAAAGAATCTTGCGATCAAATAATCTTGCAGCCTCCTGTCTGGCAGTTCGAAATGCACCTTCCGGCTGTACAAGTGACAGGCTGTTTATCTTGGTCCGAAGTGCTTTCTCTGCTGCTTCCAGCTGTTCCTCTTTGCATGGTTCAGAAACTGCTTCCTTTATATATTTCAGACAGATATCTGCGGCAAAATATTCTCTCGCACCTGCTGTGATTCCAATTGCCACCGGAAGATCACGGAAACAGATCAGATACTGACCAAATGCTCCCTCGGCCGCAAAGATTTCTTTTCCTGCTTTTATGTGATAAGCATAATGTGTCAGTGCTTTCTTTTCATCTCCCGGAATTTCTACTCTCGGTTTTCCCATTTCTTCTATCCACCAGGATGGTACAAGCTGCCCGCCTTTCCAGTTTCCTTTCTGAAGCAGAAGCTGTGCCAGTGCGGAAATCTGCGGCGCAGTCAGATACATTCCCCATCCGCCGGTATTGTGTCCTTCCGGACTTGTCAGCCAGTTGATCCTGCCTGCATGGTAAGCAGATCATAAATTGTAATATCTTCCAGTGCTTCATCATACGCCGCCGGTAACTCTTCTCTCACATAATCCAGAAGATGATCTTCCAGATGAAGTTTTCCTTCGTCTACAGCAAAACCAACACAGATACTGGTTCCGATCTTTGACAGGGAATGCATCATCTGCGGATCATTCAGTGAAAAAGGTGCCCAGGCTCCTTCCAGAACAGTCTCGCCTTTGTAGCGAACAGATATACTGTGCAGTTCAACTGTATTCTCAAGTTCTTCCAGCATTTCTGCCAGTTTTATTGGATTAAGTTCAGTTCTTGTAAATGTATCAGTCATTTTTCTCCTCTTCAGACGGCTGCCAGATAGATGTTTCAATACGGATACCGCCTTTTTTAAGATGGAATTTATTTTTGCTCCAGGCATCCGGATATTTCTGCGGAAGACGTGAGATCGCATATACAACTGTTACGTTCATAAAAAAATGTGATCACCTGGAAAATATTTGTGATCGTTACGATGCTCATATCAAAAATGATCGGAAGCAGTACTACGATCAATGTGTATGTATAGATCAGAAATGGTGCACCAAAACGATTTTCCTTCAGGATTCCTTTTGGAAGCCAGCCATCCTTTGCAGCCTGTGCGATTGGATATCTGACATCATTGAATACTCCGTTCAGTGTTGTGATGATTGCCATAATCGGTCCACCGATCATAAAAATCTTGTAGACTACGGACGGCAGGATTGCCTGTGCTGCCGGAAGAATCGTCTCTACACCAGCCACCTCAACTTTGCTCTTAGAAGAATATTTTATCGTAGTTTTTGTTTGTTGTAAACAGGCAGCTTAGAGTTGTCAAAACAGGACTGCCATATGGCAGCCCCTGCTATCAAAGTTCGTTTATTTTATCCCGCAGTTTCTCGGCGAAATCACAGTTGAGTTTCATAAAAAGTTTCTGTTCCTCAGGTGTCCAGGTATCGTAGATCGTGTTTTCGATCTGGATGACTTTGTAGACGGTGTCTTCCATCAGTTTACGGCCTTTTTCGGTGAGGAAGACCATTGTATTGCGGCCTTCTCCTGGGGTAAGGTAGAGGAGGTCTTTCTGCTCCATCTTGCGGATTGCTGAATTTACGGTGGATTTTGTCAGGCAGGCTTCTTTGTAGAGAACGCTCTGGTTGCAGCCTTCCTGATGAAAATTAAAAACATACAAAATCCAGAATTCACTGTCTGAGAGATTCATCTTGAGTGCAGACTCATGGTAGGCACTCTGCATCAGACCTTCAATATAAACCCATTCTTTAAATCTTGATTCCATGAACTACGCCTCCCATCAAATATAACCGTATTTTTTCCTGTTGCGCATCAGGAAGAAGATCGACAGGATCAGTGCAAAAATTTCTGCCGCGATCACTGCATACCAGATCCCATATGGTCCGAACAGGATCGGAAGTACCAGAACACAGATCACTTCAAAAATCAGCGTTCTTCCAAAAGAAATCATCGCGGAAGTAAATCCGTCGTTCAGTGCCGTGAAGAACGATGAGGCATAGATATTATATCCTGAAACAAGGAAGGAAATGGAATATACGGCAAATGCATAGGTTGTCATTTCCAAAAGTTCCGTATCGTAGCTTACAAAGATCATCGACAGCGGTCTTGCCAGAAGTTCTGCCGCTATAACCGCCATCCATATTCCATTAATTCCAATTATAAGCGGAAGTATCATAATCATCGCTATCTGGAATACGAACATTCTAAGAAATGATACTGCCGCCGATACTGCACCATTATTAAGTGCAGTAAAGAATGACGAAGTAAATATATTAAGTCCGTTAAAAAGGTATGCAACCGAATATATTCTTATAGCAAGCGTTGTAAGCTCAAGCAGTTCATTATCATAGCTTACAAATATTCCTGCAAGATATTTTGCAAGCACCTCAGCAAGTCCTGTCATAACTAAAGATGCCACAATAATAAGTACTATGCTTTTCCTGAACAGATTTTTAAGTTCTTTTTTATTGCCTGAACCATAATGATAGCTTATTACCGGTGCTGAACCTACCGCATAACCAAGATATGTTCCTGAGAATATAAATCCAACGTACATAATTATTCCGTATGCAACAACACCATTTGTGCCTATATACTTCATAAGCTGCATATTATAAAGCATATTTACAAGTGACATCGACATATTAGTAACCATCTCTGATGAGCCGTTAATGCAGGTCTTTATTATTATATCTTTGTTAAAGCGGGCTTTTTGCAATTTAAGCACATCACTTTTATCACTAAGGAAATATATTATCGGTATTACCGAACCAACTATCTGGCTTATTCCTGTTGCAAGTGCCGCACCAAATACGCCAAGATTTAATACATATATGAACAGGAAATCTAAAAACATATTAGTAAATCCTGCAAGCAGTGAAACTCCAAGTCCAAGCTTTGGCTTTTCAGCCACAACAAGAAAGCTCTGGAAAGCATTTTGCAGGAATAATGCTGTAAGCATAACAAGCAGTGTTCTTCCGTATATTACACAATCATCAGCGATACTCCCCCTTGCACCAAGTGCCGCAGCTATAGGATGTATAAATATAATTCCGATTACTGACAGTGCAACACCTGATACTATGCAAAGGTATATAAGCATAGAAAAATACTCTCTTGCCTTTTCTTTCTTGCCCTCTCCAAGTGTCTTTGATACGATGGCACTTCCTCCCGTACCAATCATAAATCCAACCGAGCCAAGTATCATTACAACCGGCATTATAAGATTAACTGCTGCAAATGCATCACTTCCTACGAAGTTGGATACAAATACTCCATCGACAACACCATATATTGATGTAAATATCATCATAATAATTGTCGGTAATGTAAATTTAATTAGCTTACCATATGAAAAATGGTCTGATAATTTTATCTTCACTTTAATTCTCCCTGATGTTCTCTAATTCTTTATACTCTCAATAAGGCTCTCAAGCTTTTTCATATGCTTATACGTTATCTCAAACATAGCCTCAATCTCCCTGTTGTCCAATTGTTCAAACGACTGCTTCTCTGCCTCTATTACAGGTTTAATAATCTTTTCCGCTAACAGCTGCCCTTCTTTGGTAAAATGTATCTGTTTCTCTTTCTTATTACCCTTAGACGGCTCTAATATTATAAGTCCATTTTTTTCCATAGTCTTAAGTGAGGAATTAACTGTCTGTGCACTGTAGAACCATTCCTCACATATATTCTTCTGTGTTATTCCCTCACCATAATAATACACAGAATACATTATCCAGAAAGCTGTATCTGATATGCCATTCTTCGCCGCATAATCGTGGTATATAACATTAGTTTCTTTATACACCTGATTAAACATCTGAAGATTTTTTGATATATTTTTCACTCTAACTCCTTCTTAAATTATATTTGCTATCTACTTACTTTTATTTTTTAATTATCCATTTTATCCATTCCCGCAGTCATTCCGAAATCGGATTATAGTATATTACTCCGATTTCGGAATAAAATCAAGTTGTCAGCTTACTCCCAATACGTAAGGTTCCCACCATACATCAAGTTCCAAGCTTAACCCATGTAATTTCGCATAAATTTCAATTTCTGCTATATTAATAAAGCTATAATCATACCATTATAAAAAAATGACTTTTTAATTATTAACAGCCATATAACTTCACACGGCTGCGTTAATAATTAAAAAGTCTTATTAAACTTACTAATATTACCAATGCTTATGCATTATTATTTATTTTATACTTAATGCCATACTTCTCCTCAAAATCCCCGACAGTAACCGGCTTTGAGAAGTAATAACCCTGAAACCAGTCACAATTCATCTTGGCAAGCATAGAAAGCTGGTCAACATTCTCAACACCCTCCGTTATTACATCCATTCCTATATCGTGTGAAAGACTTATAATCGACCTTAATATCTGCTCTCCACGCTCCTCGTGGCTTGACTTCTTAAGGAATACCCTGTCTATCTTGATAACATCAGCACACACATCTTTAAGGAAATTAAAAGAAGAATATCCGCTTCCAAAATCATCTATCTCTATTATAAAGCCCTCATTGTGAAGTCTTTCTATAGTCTTATGTGCCGCCTGCTTATCCTCTGATAACGCTGTTTCTGTTATCTCAATGTGAAGCTTATCTGTATCTATACCATACTCACTTACAAGATTTTTGAAAGTCTGGTACACATCAATATGATAAAAATCCTTTGCTGATATATTAACAGATATATAATAATTATAACCAGAGTCTTTCCATATCTTAAGCTGCTTAGCAGCTTCCTCCCATATGTAGTTATCCAGCCTGTATATAAGTCCTGCATCTTCAAAGCACTCTATAAATGCACCTGGCATAATAAGTCCCATATTAGGATGATTCCATCTTATAAGTGCCTCTGCTCCAAGCATATTGCCATCCTTATCCGTCTGTGGCTGTAAATACATACAGAACTGGTTCTCATTAAGTGCTGTCTCGAACTCACCTATAAGCTGCTGTTTAAATATGTCATTCCTATATGAATTCTCATCATAATAAAGAATATAATTGCTCATATTACCTTTACTCTTCATAATCACAAGAGATACCTTGTCTACCATCTGTCTTATCGTTTCATTGACATCTTTTATGTAATATACTCCAAGATATATATGAAGCCTGAAATTCTTGTTGGAATACCTGTCACTAAGCAGCTTTATCATATCAGAAAATTCTTTCTCAGACAAATACTCCTTAGGAATAACCATAGCAATTATGTCACCATTAAGTCTTCCAAGAACTGAATTACCTTTCATCTTCTGCCTGATAATATTAACTTCATCTATTAATATCTTATCTGCAATGTTCTCACCATATATTTCATTAATAAGCTTAAAACTCTTAATATCCGATAATATAAGACAATACTCGGTATCAGTATGCTCCTTTATGAGCTTCTGTGCATTCTTGTAAAACCCATACCTGTTATACGCCTTGGTAAGTGAATCGTAATTAAGCCTGTATTCAAGCTTGGCATATACAGCGGCATTCTCTCTTGTAGTACCAAGATAACTCCCCAGTGCCGCAAGCAGTCTGATTACGTCCTTTGCATCCCTTATATTAGGATTATCAACACCTATAAACCCTTTTAATGTATTGCTTAATATTATTGGAAACACTATAAGTGTATTTATATTCTGAGGCTTTAATATTTCATATTCAACAGGCATAGCCTCTTTTACATTTTCCAAATCTTCAATAAATATACTCTCACCACTTGAAAGCTTTGATATCCAATACGGCATATCCTCTGCTCTCAAATTCTGAAGTTCATTAATCTGTGGTTCAATACCTTCATTACACCACTCATATGTGTTATAATAAAAACCATCTTTTTCATCAACTATATATGCTCTGTCAGCTTCGTAAAATGTCCGATTTTTTCAAGAAGATTATTTATCGCCACCTGACATTCCTGTACATTTCTTACCTTTCCAAGCTCTGCCATCTGTGTAAGAATAAAATGTTCTGCCTCAAGCTCTGACTTTAATATTTGATTTTCGTATTGCAAACTTCCATTTTCCATATATTACCCCATTAATTATCAGCTAGTATATTCTTACAAAGTTAATCAGCTGCCAGCTTAACAACCTGTTAATTCACAGCCAGCCTGATACCTTCTTCAAGTCTTTTAAGTCCGTCCATAAGCACTACCTTAGGACACGCAATATTTAATCTTAAAAATTGATTTCCATTACCGCCATACACATTGCCTGCTGACAGATATAACCCTGTCCTGTTTCTTATATATGCCGCTAATTCACTGCTATTATCAGTAATTGCTGAACAATCCAGCCATAAAAGATATGTTGCCTCTGATTGCACAACCTTTATTGATGTAATATTGTCATTGACATACTCGTTAACTATTCTTTTATTATTATAAATGTAACCTCTCAATTCATCAAGCCATTTATCACCATAATTATAAGCTGCTTCTGCTGCCCATACCGCAAATGCGTTAGGCTCTGCAACCTCATCAGTATTAAGTGCTCTCCACACCTTATGCCTTAAATTCTTATGTGGCACAATGACAGCTGCTGTCTGTAGTCCTGCAATATTAAATGTCTTAGTAGGTGCAACACAGGTTATGCTTATATCCCTGCATACATCTGATACAGAAGCAAATGGAATATATTCCTTTCCAGGGTCTGTAAGATCACAGTGAATTTCATCAGATACCACTGTTACATAATACCTTGCACACAGCTCCCCTATCCTTGATAAATCTTCCCTGCTCCATATCTTTCCTAATGGATTTTGTGGATTGCATAATATCATAAGACTTGTCTGTGGATCAGCCAGCTTATTCTTTAGGTCTTCCCAGTCAATGCTATATTCACCATTCTCATACTTTAATGGGTTCTCAAGAACCCTTCTTCCATTATTGATTATCGAATTAAAAAATATATTATAAACAGGTGTCTGTATAACAACATTCTCGTTAGGTGTTGTTAGCTTTCTTACTATGCTTGACACTGCTGGTATAACTCCTGTGCTAAACACAATCCAGTCTTTATCAATGTCCCAGTTATGTCTTCTTGACCACCAGCTGGCTACAGCCTCATTCCAGCTTTCCGGTATTATTGAATATCCAAACACTCCGTGTGCTGCTCTCTTATTAACAGCCTCAATTATCTCTGGTGCTGTCTTAAAATCCATATCTGCAACCCACATAGGAAGCTCATTTTCTGCAACGTCCCATTTCAAGGACTGTGTATTAGTTCTATCTATTGGTGTATCAAAATCATACTTATCAGTACATTCCATCGCCTTATCTCTCCATCACTATTATTCTGACATATTCTATCTATTCTGCCATCTTACTTCACCCTTGGTAATAATTGGATATCTTATAAGCTCTGTTCCCTCCAGATTTTCCTTGTGCATATCTACTGCTGTTATCTGATGATTGTCATATGTTGTATAATAATATATTCCCTTTGCCGCATTACAGCAGGATGTATAAATAGTAATCTCATACTTTCCGTCAGACACCTCACAACAGCCTCTCTGCTGTTCTACCGAACCTAGTATATGAAAGAACTGGCTTACACTTTCTTCCTCTGTATCACTTGACATTGCGTTAAGCTTGGTAAATGCTGCTCTTACAAAACGTGACTGGCTTGATAAATCTCCCGGAAGTCCCATAGCTCCCATTCCACGGCTGTAAGCATTTAACTTAAGCTTGTCTGCAAATGTATTATCTGGCTGTCTGCTTGAAAGCCCTGCATAATTATTAAGTGCAAACATCTGCATATCAAATGGAGGATTGTTAGTAAGCACTCCGACCTGATTGTCATATATATGAAGTCCGTCTTTCATCGACTCAACTGTGATTGCTTCATCTTTATCTGCAATTATCCAGTGAAGCTGTGCCGCTGGAAGCTGGCTGCCGAATGGTGTTCCTGTAAGATTAATTCCATCAAGCTTAGCTCTAGCTTCGCTGACTGTCGCACACTGGCTTAATATCCAAGGTATGAACTCAAACTGTGCTACATCCTTCTCACCACATACTGATGCTTTATATGCCGCATTGCCAACAAAGTTAAGTCCAGCCATTCCAAGACCTTTTTCATTAACTGCATCATAATAAAGTGGGTATCCTTCTGACACAAATGCCATACCAATTATTGCATAATGGCTTTTAAGCTGTCCTATATGCCTGAAATCAAATATATAATTCCTTGGTGTAACTGTTATCTCTTCACCATATGAGAACTCATAATCAAGAGTTCTTCCAAAATAGAAATCTTTAGTCTTATAAGTAACTGCTGTACACATATATTAAGCCTCCTCTTTTATTCGCAATTTATATATTTTATTGTATACCAATTATATTATCTTCACTCTCCATATAATTATAATTAATATCTTTTATATAATATTGCAAATTGTTTTTTTATTATACAACCATTATTCTTCAAAATAAAGCAATTATACAAACCTAATAATTAAATTTACATAAACCATATTATTGACTTTACCTCAAATCTGTATTGATGAGATGCTGTTTCATAAGATACCTTATATGTCTGATTACATTTAATGATGATGTGTCGCCTTTTTATAGATTATATACGATATAAATGCAGTTACCAACTCAGTAACTCCAAATGACCACCACACTCCATTAACTTCATATATCCTTGAAAGAATAAATGCAACTGGAATTATAATAACTACATATCTGAATACTGATATTACGAGTGATGGAAGTCCTTTTCCCAATCCTTCCAGTGCACCAGAGGCTGTTACAGATACTGACGATACGATAAAGCCTGCACTGATTATTCTAAGTGCCTTGGCACCGGCACTAATTGTATTTGCATTAGTTGTAAATAAGCCTATAAGCTTATCTGGTATTCCAAGGCATATAGCTGTTCCAGCACACATAATTATTAATACTATTATTGTGGCTGTTGAATATATTTTCTTAACCCTCTTATGTTCTCCTGCACCATAATTATATCCGATTAATGGTCTCATTCCCTGAACAACTCCATTAGCAGGCAGATAAAGAAATGTCTGTAACTTGTAATATACACCAAGCACGAATACATATGTCTGTGAAAATGCTGCTAGTATTACATTAAGTGCTGATATTAACAGTGAAGGAAGTGCCATATTAAGACTGGCTGGTATGCCGACCGAATACATTTTCAGACATAATGTTTTCTCTGGCTTCATACATTTTCTTGTAAAACGAACTGGCATAGGTCGTAGTATATATATGATAACATACACAAGAAGGCTTACTGTCTGTCCTATTCCTGTGGCAATTGCCGCTCCTCTTATTCCAAGAGCAGGGAATATTCCTATTCCGAATATAAGCATCGGGTCAAGCACGATATTAGTTATACAGCCACCAAGCATTGCCGTCATTGATGCTGTCATTCTTCCAACAGCCTGAAATGTCTTTTCAAACACCAGCTGCCATGCAAGTATTGTTGAAAATGCAAATGCTATATATGAGTATTGAAGTCCTAATTCTACAATACTGCTGTCATTAGTAAACATACAAAGGAATGGCTTTATAAGCATAATACATCCTGCTGTCATCACTATTCCGTGTATTGTCGCAAGTAATATTCCCTGACTTGCAGCTTTGTCTGCCTGTGCCTTATCCTGTGCACCCATATAAAATGATATTACTGAATTTATTCCTATTCCAAAGCCTATCATTACCGAATTAATAAAATTCTGCATTGGAAATACAAGTGATATGGCAGTCATCGCATCTTCGCTTATCTGTGCTACGAAGAAGCTGTCTACAATGTTGTAAAGTGAATTTACAAGCATTGATATAACCATTGGAAGTGCCATAGTTATCAGAAGTTTTAATACGCTTTCTTTCTTCATATAAGCCTGATCCATACTTATCTCCTTAATCTTATTGTGGTAAATTCCCTATTTCATAAAAAGGAATGTGCTAAACACATTCCTGTGCCGAGTGCGGTCGCTTGCGACCAATTACATCTTCGCACGAGTGTGCATTATTGGCACATAGTGCCTTTTGTGTAATAGGGAATTACGATAGAATTCCCTATTACACAAAAATAGCCACATAGCTGTAATTAACAGCTATGTGGCGAAAAATAGATTTAACTAGAAAAATCCACATATGTTTTATAAATTAATTGTAGCTGACAACCTTTGTTATTGTTATACTCAAGGCTATGGTATTATAACATTATGTATTTTTAAATGTCAAACCACCTTAATATGTTTCTTGCAAGTTCTTTATGTCCCTGTTCGTTTAAGTGTTCCCTGTCTATTTCGCTTGGCCTGGCTGCATCTGAGGCTGATAAGAAATCTATTGATTTTTTTTCTGCAATTTTGCTGTATACACCTGCAAGCTTCTTAGATACTTCAACAGAAGCTTCTGAGAACTCTGGGTCATAATCCTGCTCCCACACGCCTTTTCCAAGATGTATTGGTGATACAAGAAGTATTCTGCTGTGTGGAAGGCAGCTCTTTACCTGATTAATTAATCTCTCCACCCCCTGTCCGATAACCTCTGCCGAAGCGTTGTATACTGTCTTGCAGTCATTAGTTCCTAACATTATAATCACATCCGTTACTGGATTGTGCGACTCTAATATTGTTGGAAGGAGTTTGAATGAATTGCGGCCATCTCTTAATGGATCGTCAAATACTGTTGTTCTTCCGCACAACCCTTCCTCTATCACACGGTATTCATTATTAAAATGTCTGTTAAGTTCATTATCTAAAATACTTGTCCATCTTACTCCCCCAAGGGTAACGCTGTTTAGTCTTAGGGATAAGTCCCCAGGTATTGGAATCTCCAAAACATAATATCTGCTTCATAGGTATGCCTCCAATATTATATAAATTTATTGCTTTTGAATTGCATTACAGTTGAATTGAATTACAATGAATAGGTTCAAATGACTTATTCAACTTTCAATCAGCATTTACATATAATCATTGTATGTTTATATGATTATTGTATATTATTATTGAGGGATTGTAAAATTGATATATTTTATGCCTTGATTATAGTCAAAAATCTATAGCAAGGCATTTTTCAACAATGACAATATCATTTATGATTATAAATTATAAAAAGATATTTTTATTGGGTTAATCTGTAAAGTCCTGCCACTGGGACTTTTCGATTGGGCTTGTTACTATACATTCGGGTGCTGGGGACAATATGTGCCTTACCACTTTAAAGATTTGGCTGGCATCGCACAGGAGGCTGTCGGCATCTGCGAATTTCACTCTGGTCATTGCATTACATTCTAATAATGCCCGGTCAAGCTTTACAAAGTCTTCTGATATATGTGGCTGGGCAGCATTGTAATGCTTTCTTACATATACTGTCTTTATAGATTTATCTGGCATAATTATCTGTAGTTTCATTGGTTTGTCTGACAGTCTGTTAGGTATGTTAAGCACTTCTTCAACGCTGTGAATGTATGTATTACGCTCATTGCCAACTCCTATAAGAAGTATCTTTGCACCACAGTCTTTTAAGCGGTCATAACAGCCGCCCGGTGTACAAGGTGTGTTATTGTGTTCTTCACCTGCAAGATATTCTTTGGCATTTACACCTATTCCTGCCATACTGTGTGTTGGGTGAAGTGAACGTATTACCCCATCTCTTTTAAGAAACAGATTAGTAAGTATCCCAACACAGGACGGCGTGACCGCTGGGTCGTATACTGGATTGTCCTCGTTAATATTTTTCCATGTATGGGTTGGAAGCAGTAAAAGTCCGTCCTTAAAATATTCTATAAGGGGCATCAAGCACTGTATCTGCCCTGCCTTCTACTTCCCCTATGGATTTCATTGAAGAATGAACAAGTATTGTTTCTTTTCCTGTAAGTCCCATAGCCTTTAAATATTCTTTTAAATCTTCCTTTGTATACATACTAACCCTCATTTCTTGTAATTTAATCCATCATTGATTATATATTGTATAATCATTCTTTGCTTCTTACCTTTTTTCTTACAAATACAAGACATATTGCCTGCATTACAATTGTTATAAACCACGAAGCTGGATACGATATGAATAACTCATACAGACTTCTATGGCTTGGGAATACACCATATATCCACACAAGTCTTGTCCCAACTGTACCTACAATTGAAAGGACCATAGGAACTGCTGAATAACCTACTCCACGCATAGCTCCTGGAAGCATATCCATAATGCCACACAGAAAATATGGTATTGTCGATATTGAAAGTATCTCCATACCACACTCTATAACCTCACTCTGGTTCGTATATATACCAAGTATCTGGCGTCCTAAAATGTATGAACCACCACCGATAACTACTGACACTATAACCGAAAGTATCATACAGTCAATTAACACCTTATCCATTCGCTTGAATTTTCTAACGCCGTAATTCTGGCTCGTAAAGCTCATACACGCCTGCGTTATTGAGTTGACAGACACATAAAGAAAGCCAAGTATATTATTAGCGGCTGTATAACCTGCCATTGCTATCTCGCCAAATGAATTAACTGATGACTGAAGCAATACATTTGAAAAGTTAATAACAGTACTCTGTATTCCTGCGGGAAGTCCTACACTTAGTATCTGTAAAAGGTAATATTTTCTTATTCTTAAATCCCTTATTCTTAACTTGTAATCTGACTCTGTTATCATAAGGCATCTTATTACAAGAATACACGATATAAGCTGTGAAGTAACTGTTCCTATAGCAACACCTGCAACGCCCATTTTAAATATTATCACAAGCACAAGATCTAAAACCGCATTGGTAGAACCTGCTATTATAAGATACATAAGTGGTCTTTTCGTGTCACCTACTGCCCTTAATATTGCCGCTCCATAGTTATAAAGCATAAAAAATGGCATACCACAAAAATACAGTCTTAAATACAGTGCTGCCTGGCCAATTACATCATCTGGTGTGTCAATAAGGACAAGTGCCTCTCTTGCGGCAGCAATGCCAATAATACACATAACAACACCGCTTATTGCCGCAAGTGCTATGGCTGTATGGACTGTCTCCGACATTTCTTTAGCTTTGCCTGTTGCATAAAATCTTGCCGCAAGTACATTTGCTCCCAGTGAAACGCCTATAAAAAGATTGGTAAACGTACTAATCAGTGCCGTTGTCGAGCCTACAGCGGCAAGTGCAGTACTGCCTGTAAATCTTCCAACAACAATTATATCTACAGCATTAAACATAAGCTGTAACATACCTGAAAGCATTAATGGAAGTGCAAATGAAATCAACTTATCCATTAATGTACCATTACACATATCTATTTCATATTTATTATTTTTCACAACTTTATCCTCTTTCTATATATAAACAAGAATGTGCATCACACATTCTAACACCGAGCATATCCGCTTACGACATACTACAGCTTCAAGTGAGTGTGCATCACCGGCACATAGCAGCTGTTAATAATCAGAAAGACATTAATACATTTTGTTAGCAGAACTTCTGTTTATTAATAACTACATCCTTAATCGTGTCTGGACGGCCGTTTAAAGGTTCAATTTTAACGAATTCCTTACAGTCTGTACACACAATGCCATCCATATCAATATTTCTGAAGTATGGAACATCTTCTTCATTATCCATAGCTATTGTTTCATTACGATTAAGCAGGTTGAGTACATAACCCATAGTAAGTATAACTGCCTCACCCTTTATATTAACCATATCGATATTGCGTATTGTGATATTCTCAACCACACCGCCTCTGCCTAGTGCACTCTTCATTCTTACACCTACATCCGTACCTATAAATGTGCAGTTCTCAACAAGTATATCCTTAACACCTCTTGACATTTCACTTCCGATTACAAAACCACCATGTCCTTCATTAACAACACAATCGTGTATATATATATTACTGCAAGGTCCATCTATTGTTCTTGCGATTGCATTCTTGCCTGCTTTGATACATATTGCATCATCACCTGTCTCAAATACACTGTGGTGGATATGTACATTAGTACAAGACTCTACATCAATGCCATCACCATTCTGTGCATAGTAAGGATTGCGTACCTTAATATTGTCAATTGTGACATTCTCGCAGAAAAATGGATGTATATTCCAGGCTGGTGAATTCATAAATGTTACACCACTTAAAAGTACGTTAGTACAATGACGCAGGCTCACCATTACTGGTCTGTAGAAATCATAATAATCTCTTGCTTCTTCTAAAGCTTCATCTTTATCTGACTGGATATTCTTCTCATTACCAAGAAGGCTTGATTTAGTAGGCATCCATATCTGTGTTCCTTTAGTTTCAAATACGTTATCACTCTTTTTTAGAAGCTGTTCCCACTGTTTATCTGTTACCTTGAACTTCTTAACTGGACGCCATTCATCACCACTTCCGTCAACCATACCCATACCTGTAATTGCAACATTTACCGCATTCTCTACTGTAATAGGTGATACAGTTCTTATGCATGGCTGTCCCTCATAATTAGTTATAATTAAAGGATAATCTTCTTTGGATTTTATGAACTTAAGAAGTCCCTGGCTTTCAATTCTTATGCTTACATCTGATAAAAGACGAATTGGTGCACTTGCCCATATTCCTTTAGGAATTACAATTGTACCACCACCATTTTCTGAGAGTTCTTTTACCTTATTATTAATTACTCTGGCATTATGTCTTCCTGTTTCAATATCAAGCTTTCCGCTTATTGCTCCACAATCACTTAATAATACCTCAAGTCTTTTAAACTGGGGAACTGTTACCTTATAATCTTCTCTATACATTCTTCCTCCATTCTGCCTGTTTATGGCTTTATCATTTTGACTGCATAAACACCGATTGTATACCATTATATACAATTGTTTACTATTATTTATTGTTATTTCGTGCTATATTTAATATTAACATTTACAATTAGAGTAATCAATGAAAGGATAATATTCGTCGATGCAAAATATCAAATACTGTTATGAAACTTTCTTAAATCCTCTATTTCATCACATAACTCCCTGCTTGAACACGTTGAACAATCCATAACAAGCCCATTGAATATATGGTTAAGTGAATCCGTTATCTGCTCACATCTGCCTGCAAACTGCTTAAGCATTTTATAATCTGCACTATCTGATGTAATAAAGTATATCTTTACAGCCTCAACTTCTTCTCTTGTCTTATAAGCCCTTATAAGCTCTGAACCTATATTAGAAAAGCTTATATTACTATTTACAGCTTCCTTTGATATTCTTACCGGCTCTCTTTCTTTAACTGATGATATTCTCATCATAAATCCGTCCGGATATGTATTGTATCTTACATAATCGACAGCTCTCATAACTGCATATAATGCTTCTTTTTTAGTGTCATCAAGCACATTTTCCTTAAGCCTTATAAATGTAAGTCTTGCATATGGTATATCTTTGTCAATGCTTGTCATATCATCACCTATAAGATACACTCCGTCTGTATCAACGACAGCTTTATCCGTAGTAAATGCCAATGCACTCACCGCCTCATTCATTCCGCCGCCAAGCTCGTATGCCATATCACTTCTTAGCACAAGCTTTTCTTTATCATTCATCTTCCAGTGTGCATTATTATCAAGCCTTCTGCACTCTCCATATGCCTTTATATCCTGCATTACACAGGCTATATCTTTGTCATATAACTTCATACTCATTTATTCTTCTTATCTGCCTCACGTCTGTTCTTTGACCAGTTATAATATGCCGTAAGCGGCTTTATAAGCTTAGATGCAAATTTCATATCAAGATTAAAGAAATATATAAAAAAACTGAGTATAAACAGCACTGCAATAACAATCGCTATTATTCCAATTATCTTTAATATTATCATCTGGCCATCCCTTTCTGTCTGGCATATTCAGCCGCTCCTAAAGCACCCATAAGCTGTGGGTCTATAGGCAGTTCTACAGCCTTAACCTTTAATACCTTCTCTATAGCCTGCTTTAAGCCCTCATTCTTGGCACAGCCGCCTGTAAGTGTAACTGAGTCAACAACTCCTGCCTTCTTAGCCATTACAAAACATCTCTTTGCTACCGAAAGCTCAATTCCTGCGGCTATCTCCTCCATTGGCTTTCCTTCTCCTACAAGTGAGATTACCTCACTCTCTGCAAATACAGCACATTGTGCTGTTATAGGGATAACATTTTTAGCTGCTAAAGAAAGCTTGGAGAACTCATCAAGGCTCATCTCAAATGCCCTTGCCATTGACTCAAAAAAATCTTCCTGTACCAGCCGCACATTTATCATTCATTGAGAAATTAAGAACTGTTCCATCTGTATCTATAGCAATACCCTTAACGTCCTGCCCACCGATATCTATTATCGCCTTTACATCTGGTGCGGCAACGTGAACACCCATAGCGTGACAGCTTATCTCTGATATGTTCTCGTCAGCAAATGGTACTTTATTACGTCCATAGCCTGTTCCAATAAGATAATCAAGTTCATCTGCACTATTAAGCCCGTCTACTAAAGCTACAGCCTCATCTAAGCTGTCTTTAGCACTAAGCACTGGATTAATTCTGCTTCTTTTAGTGATATTTGCTACTATTTTTCCTGTTTCATCTAATATAACGCATTTGGTGTAAGTACTTCCTGCATCACAACCGCCATAATATTTAGCCATATTATTATTCCTTTCTTATCTTTATGAATTCTTACCAGTTCTGTGAGTCATCAAAATCTTCCAATGTAGGGTCAAGCGGCTCTTCACAAAATACTGTTCTCATATATCTGTTGATTTCTGTTCGCATATCTCTTCTACTGCCGTCCTCAGGACACATAAGATTATGTGTTACCCATATAAGATGTACGCCGTGCTTTCTTGCTTCTTCCTCAAATAAACCGTGATATCCTGACATTGATTTACAGCCCATATGTACATACATAATAACTATGTCTATATTAAACATCTCACAATAACGCCATAACGCTTCAACACCTGTTTCATAACCGCCATTAGAACGATTACGCATAATCATATTCTCATACAGATATGCAAGGTCAAGCATTGCCTGATGTTTATCCTCTGTATTGACCATTTCTGTTGATACCATACTTAGCATATCTGTTATTGTAACTATACCCCAGCAGTTAAGCAGCCATATTGGAAGTGCTGTATAATATGCTGCCTGAACGCCCCACGTCATAGCACGATGGCGGTATTCCCTAGCCGCAAGTTCTTTCTTCTTATAGCCTTCCATAGCCATTCTTGTGAGCTTCTTATCCATATCAAGAAATGCCTGGTTTCTTCCGCCTGCCGCCTGATATACACCATATCTGTAAAGTGCAAGTGTAACACCCATAACCTGCGGATAGTCAGTCTTTGAGATTTCCATCCATTCAAGGAATTCTTCTGTCTCTGCATTGAACCTTTTCATACTCTTAAAGAAAGCATCCCAGTTAAACTTTTCTCCTGTCTGCTCCTCAATAAAATGTATTGCATTGACAACTTCTTCTGCCGCATATTCCTGCACGCTTTCCTGTCTGTGCCTTATAGGGACAGCAAGCTGGAATGTTGGAATTTTAAATGAGCGTGCCTCAATTCCATTTCCCATAAGACTTCCATCACAGGTTGTATTACACTGTACAGCACAACAGCCAATAAGCGGAAAATCATCTGCAAGTGCAACTCCAAGCTCTGCCGCCGGCATAGGACATACATCTGTCGGAACTCCATATTCGTGTGTTACATCAACATAATAGCTAACTCCATTCTGCGACATCATTGAGCTTGTATACACAGCTGGAACCTCAACTGAAAGCCACACAAGATTAGGAAATCCACCCATAAGGGTACTCATCATATTCTCATCAAAAAGAACTATCTTCTTATTAAAGCTCCTTATCATTACCAAATTGCAGGGTCTGCCCTAAAATATCTGTCCAAGCAT
>ENA-OPYX01000673-OPYX01000673.1-human-gut-metagenome-genome-assembly--contig:-NODE-673-length-19931-cov-4.782165_pt1 | contig 19931 bp, 17 predicted proteins | sample MGYA00242639_ERZ504486 | MGnify/ENA primary metagenome ERZ504486 (study PRJEB26092, sample SAMD00036296) | human gut metagenome | host: Homo sapiens | study: EMG produced TPA metagenomics assembly of... | reverse complement strand
ATTCGATTTAATAATTATATATGCTCATTTATTTTGTTGCTATAGTTAGTATTTTTGATTTAAACTCATATTTTTCTTACTAAACGTATTGCTTTTTTGTTCAAAAATAATGTTAGACTATTCTAAAAAGATATTGGAGGTTTCGTTTTGGACAATAAAGTCAACCGCTTTTTTAAAGTAAATAATATAAATACGGACGATATAAAATATGTTATACATGAAAATAAAAAACCGCTGTATTTCTAATTGAAGGAAAAAGTATTGAAACATGGATTCCTATGAAGATATTTATGAAAATCTCCCTAAGAACGACTTTTTGAATATTCAAAAAGGGATATTGGTAAACGCAAAGCAAATTGTAAATATATCTTACAACGGAATTTATACAATGACAGACGGTCATACTTTTCAAGGCAGAAAACGCGGTTTAAGTGAACACCGAAAAATTCGCAAAAAACTCGGACTTGCTTCATCGGTACTTTCATCAGATGATTACATACCGCCTTTAGGTCTTTTGGAAAAATGTACCCTTTTGGATAAAATGCCGCTTGCTTTCTGTGTTATTGAATTGGTTTTTGATGAAAAAGGTCACGGTGTTGATTTTGTATTCAGATATTGCAACGAAATGATGGCAGATGTAGAAGGCATACCCATCAGTGAGATGATTAACCGCTCATTTTATGAAGTTTTTGAAAACGGTGATAAAAAGTGGTTGGTTACATATGCCGATGTTGCCCTCAACGGCAACAAGCATACTCTGACCGATTACAGCCCCGAAATTGACAAATATCTTACTATTTATTGCTATCAGCCTATCCCCGGATATTGTGCCTGTATTTTTAATTCCCCAAATAAATTATTCTTATGCACAGATATGTTTTTTGTACTTATTTTTGCTTAATCAAAAACAGACAGAAATTCATTTTGAATTTCTGTCTGTTAAAAGCTATTTTAATTTTTTTAAAATTTCAATTAAAAATTTCCATGTGCGTTTGGTAGAAGCTATATCAAGTTTCTCGTTTGGAGTATGAATTTCTAAAATATTAGGTCCTATTGATACTGCATCGAGATTATTAATTTTATCGGCAATAATACCACACTCCAACCCTGCGTGGATAGTTTCGATTTTAGGCGTTCTGTCATATAAACGTTCAAATACAGCAGTCATAGTTTCTCTTAATTTTGAATTTTCAGCATATTCCCATGCAGGATAGCTTGCGGAATGTTCAAATGAACCGCCAAGTGATAACACTAATTCATCTAAAATGTCCGATTGTTGTTCTTTTTCATTCTTCAAATTGGACCTAATCATAAAACTTGCTCGAAATGTATCATCCGCTAACGAAACAACACCTAAGTTCAGTGATGTAAGCACTTCATTTTTATTGTTAAACTTTAATGCGGTAGATTTTGTCTTTGTAAGAAATTTTATTATTTTATCGGTACTTTGTTTTGTAAAGTTTTTTGCTGCTTTCAGTTTCTGAAAACGTTATTTTTAAGTCTTTTTCTGTATCGATTAATTCTGATTTTATGTTTTTGATTATGTCTTTTAATTTCGATGTATCCTCTATACAGATTACGGCATATGCTTGCTTAGGTATGACGTTTTCTCTAACACCTCCATTTATATCGCAAACATAAAAATCACAATTTTGTGATAACTCATAAAGTATTTTCCCTAATAATTTGATTGCATTTTCACGTTGCTTGCCAATATCAATACCGCTGTGTCCTCCGTTTAAACCGCTTATTTCTATACGCAAAGTGTTGTTGTCACTGTTTTCAAATTCTATCGGAATATTGGCAGTATAAATCATTGCACCGGCACAACCGGCGGTAAAAATGCCTTCATCTTCACTGTCAATATTAATTAAACGCTTACCTTTCAGATATGACGTCTCAAGCTCAGCCGCACCTAAAAGACCTATTTCCTCATCTCTTGTTATAACTGCCTCAATAGGCGGATGAGGTATATCGTCTGAAGCAAGAATTGCAAGTATATAAGCAACTGCAATTCCGTCGTCACCGCCAAGCGTTGTACCGTCAGCCCATAAATATTCACCGTTGGTACACAATGTCAAGCCCTCTTTAGACATATCAATAGTGCAATCCGGTACTTTGTCACACACCATATCCATATGACCTTGTAAAATAATAGGCTCACTGTTTTCAAACCCTTTTGTACCGTCTTTAAAAATTATAATATTTCTGCCGGAATCATAAATTGCTTTAAGATTATGTTCCTTTGCAAAATTCATTAAATATTTTGATATTTCTTCTGTATTTCCAGAACCATGCGGAATATTCGATACTTCCTTGAAATATTGAAATACTATCTTAGGTTCTAATTCATTATAATCCATCTTTTTCACCTCAACTATATTATATCACATTTATTTTATAAACAAAACAAAATCAGAGTATATTTCAACTCTGATTATAATTATTTCTTCAAAAACTCGATAACACGTTTCTTTATATCATCCAATGAATTATCCAAACCGTGTCCTTCACCTTCGATTAATACAAGTTCGGTATTATGCGGCATACATTCTTTATATCTGCGAGAACCGATAACTCCAACTGCGTCATCGGCAGTACCATGTATGATCAGTGTTTTACCACAGAACATTGATGTAGTTTCATAAATCGGCAATGTTCTTGCAACTCTGAAATACATACCGCCGACTTCATAATGATTACCCTCATTATCTTTTACAGGGAATTTATCCGGTACGTTTATCATATCATACGGAGTGCCGAAACACGAGCCGATTAAAGAATCGTCTTTAATTGTTGCGGCAGGAGCAAGCATTATAAGCTTACTGATACATTCACGATAATATCCCGCCATCATACCGCCTACCAAAGCACCTTGAGAATGACCGAGTATATTTATTTCGGTAACAAAATCAAGTTCTCTGACATAATCAATTATTTTAGCGGCGTCAAGGATTTCACTTAATACATTCATATCACAAAATTCACCGTCACTGTCGCCGTGACCGTCAAAATCAAACCGTATTGTTGCGATACCGTTATTAAGACATTCATGTGCAATCTGATAAAACATTGATTTATCATCTTTACCTATATTCGCCATAAATCCGTGAAATATAATAAGTATCGGACATTTTTCAACGTCCGGCTTTAAAAGTTCGCCTCTCAAAGTTAATCCGTCACGCTTTAATGTTACATTCATAAACTAAACCACCTTAAAATAAAATATAATACAATTATATCATTTTATTTGCTTTTGTAAAGCTTTTTTTGTCAATAGTTTCTTATATGTTAAGTCTATCAAAAATGCTCCCAACGGTGCGGTGATTATTATTGACAAAACCGCAACGGTTAAAACTGTTTCACCGCAATTTAATCCCATAGAAAGTGGTATTCCGCCTATTGCGGCTTGAACAGTCGCCTTTGGCAGATAAGCTATCATACAGAACAGTCTTTCTTTTAAGTTGAGATTTGTTTTCAACATACAAATAAATACGCCGAACATACGGAATAGCAAAACTAAGAATATCAATATAATTGCGGCTACTCCCGCTTTAAGTGCGTAATCAATATTAACGCTTGCACCGACAAGCACGAATAATAATATTTCCGCAACAACCCATAGTTTGTTGTATCGCTAAGAAAGACGTTCAGTCGCCTCTTTTCTGACTTTTTGCAAAGAAATACCTATGCACATAACAGCAATAAGCGATGAAAACGGCACAATCCCACCGTAAGTATCTTCAAATGCAACAAGCAAAAACGACACGCACATTAAAATGATTATTTTTACCGTATCTCTGATATGTGCTTTAGCAAAAAATTTGCCTAACACTATTCCGACAAAAATACCGACAGTTATACCCAATACAATGGATATTGGGATTTTTACAAAACTGACAGCAGACATATCTCCTGTTTGTGACAGGCCGAGAAATGCAGAGAAAAGGACTATAACAAACACGTCATCAACCGACGCTCCGGCAAGTATAAGTTGCGGAATGCTTTTATCTTTACCGTAGCCGTTCTCTATTAAATTCAGCATTTTAGGCACAATAACCGCAGGTGAAACCGCACCTACCACTGTACCCATAACTGCCGCGTCAACTACGGATATTCCTAACAATTTAGGTGCAAGAAGTATCATACCTATTATTTCAAAACAAGCCGGAACAAAGCACATCATTATAGCAGGTCTGCCGACTTTTTTCAATTCCGACACATTGAGCGACAATCCGGCTCTTGCAAGAATTATAATTAATGCAATTTTGCGTAATTGTGCGGATATTTCAAGAATTGATGTATCAATTAAATTCAGTGCATACGGTCCTATTATAATTCCAACTGCCAACATTCCTATAAGTGACGGCAATCGCAGTTTTTTGCATATTCCGCCAAGTAACAGACCGAACAATAAAATGATAAATGTCAGATAATCATTTACCACACATTCCAAAACTGTCTCTCCCATTGTAAACATTCCGTACTTTGCAGCAAACGGAACAATAAACAGTACCGACCAGAACGCAACTGCAAGCGGCTGATGCTTTTCCCACCAGTCCGGCTTGATCAGAGGCATAACGGCAATACTGAGCAACAGCCCTGCAAAGGGTATGCAGAGCCAAACTGGAATAGCTGATAATTCCTCCATTCCTTTCTCCTCCATTCTTCCTCAAGTAAAGTCTTATGTGTCATTGCATAATGAAAGCTGTCATTGACAGCTCTCTTAGCATTCTATATGTAAAATGTATTATTGAAGCCTTGGTACTTCCTGACCTCTCAACATTATTACCGGTCCTCCGGTTCCCTCAATATATTCTTTTGTGATAACAACCTCTCCAATATTGTCATCCTTCGGGATTTCATACATGATATCTAACATGAATTCTTCGATGATCGCACGAAGCGCCCTCGCTCCGGTATCTTTCTTCATTGCTTTTTTTGCGATCGCATGAAGTGCGCCGTCATCGAATTCCAATTTTACTTCGTCTAATGCAAGCAGTTTCTGATATTGCTTCAAAATTGCATTCTTAGGCTCTTTTAATATTTCCACCAGCATATCTTCACTCATACCCTGTAAGGTAAATACAATCGGCAGACGTCCCAGGAACTCCGGTATCATACCGAATACACGCAAATCCTCTGTTGCGACCTTTTTAAGAATCTCTTTGTCGTTATTGTATTTATCTCTCAGATCCGCTCCGAATCCGATCGCTGCCTGTTTGGTCAGACGTTCTTTGATAATTCCTTCCAGATCCGGGAATGCACCTCCACAGATGAACAGAATGTTCCTCGTATTCACTGTTGTAAGCGGAACCATTGCATTCTTGCTCGTTGCCCCGACAGGAACTTCCACATCACTTCCTTCCAGAAGTTTCAGCATTCCCTGCTGTACAGACTCACCGCTCACATCACGCTGACTGGAGTTTTTCTTCTTTGCGATCTTGTCGATCTCATCAATAAAATAATTCCCTGTTCTGCCTTTTCGACATCATTATCTGCTGCCGCAAGCAGTTTGGATACAACGCTTTCGATATCATCACCGATGTACCCTGCCTCTGTAAGAGATGTTGCATCCGTAATTGCAAGCGGAACATCCAGAATCCTTGCCAGTGTCTTTACCAGATACGTCTTACCGGAACCTGTCGGCCCGATCATCAGCATGTTGGATTTCTCAATCTCAATGTCATCCATCGAATCCGTTGCCACACGCTTATAATGATTATATACTGCAACCGACATCACTTTCTTTGCATATTCCTGTCCTACCACATACTCGTCCAGTTTTGCTTTGATCTTGTGCGGAGCCGGAAGATTCCGGATATCTACTAACGGCTTGTATTCTTCGCCTTCTTTTTTCTTCTTGATCTTCTGCTGTTTTGGAATACTCTGCTCCATATCAGACATGTTGAATACCTGTACTCCCGGAATATTCATCAGCTGACTGTAATCGATCGGTCCGTTCGACATTGCATCAAAACTCTTCTGCATGCAATCATTGCAGACACAGATATGGTTCGGAAGTTCGATCATCTTCCCCGCAGCACTCTCCGGACGTCTGCATATAAAACATACTTTTTCATACTCATCATCATTTTGTTTCTTATCATCCGAATCTGACGTCTTCTTTGTTGTTTCTACTTCGACGTCTTCTACTTTTTCGATTTTCTGATTGTTATCGTCCTGATTGGTCATTATTCTCTCCTTCTTACTTTTTGTCGTATCTTTCACTCTGTTTTATCCTGGTTCTATGATTCTTCCTGGTTCACCAGTTCCAGAAATGTCTCTTCGGAAATAATCGGGATCCCCAGTTCATTTGCTTTCTTATTTTTGGAAGATGTGCTGGTTACATCATTGTTGATCAAGTAATTCGTTTTGGACGTTACCGATCCTGTCACCTTTCCTCCCAGACTTTCAATCAATTCCTTCACTTCACCTCGGTTTGCAAAATGTGTTACGCTTCCGGTGATCACAAAATTGACACCTTCAAAAATCTGTTTCTTTGTTGATGTCTCTTCCGGGATTGTCAACTCTTCTAAAAGCTTTCTGAAATTCTCCACATGCTTTGCATCTGAAAAATATCCGGTGAATGCCTTTGCCAGAACTTCTCCCACGCCCTGGATCTCATTTAATTCTTCTTCTGTAACCATCAAAAGGGCTTCTACATCATATTTCAACTCTCTGCAGATAACCTTTGCATTGGCAAGTCCGATCCCTGCGATTCCCAGTGAATAGACAACTCTTGGCAACGTGGTTGTTCTTGCTTTTTCCACACTTTCGATCAGTTTCCTGTACGATTTTTCTCCAAATCCTTCCATTCCCTGAATCTCGTCTTTGTAGTGGTCCAGATGGAAGATATCGGCAAATGTATGGATATATCCTCTGGAAATAAATTTTTCCAGTGTTGCTTCCGACAATCCTTCTATATTAAGTGCATCTCTGCTTACGAATAATGCAAATGCCTTCACATGCTTTGCCTGGCATTCCGGATTCATACAGTATAATGCTTTCGCATTTCCTACCTGTCTGATCTTCGTCTCACCCTGACAGACCGGACATCTTTCCGGAATATCTTTCACACCGCTTCTTGTCAGATTCTCTGCAATCTGCGGAATGATCATATTTGCCTTATAAACTTCGATCTTATCTCCGATGCCAAGTTCCAGTTCTTCCATAATGCTGATATTGTGAACACTTGCACGGCTGACCGTCGTTCCTTCCAGCTCCACCGGATCAAAGATTGCAACCGGATTGATCAGTCCTGTCCTTGACGGACTCCATTCTATTTCACGCAGAATCGTTTCCCTGATCTCATCCTGCCATTTGAATGCGTAAGAATCTCTCGGGAATTTTGCTGTTCTTCCCAACGATCTTCCATACGCTATATCATCATATGATAGCACAAGTCCGTCAGAAGGGAAATCATTTTTACTAATCTCTGACGAAAATTTAGCAACTTCATCTTCTACTGTATCTCTGGTCACCATATGATATTCTACTGTCGTGAATCCCTGTGCTTTCAGCCATTCCATCTGACAAGCTCTGGAATTCTGAAAATCAACTCCATCTGCCTGCACTAACGTGAATGCATAGAACATAACATTTCTCTTTGCCGTGATCTGGTTATTGAGCTGTCTGACTGAACCACTGCATAAGTTTCTTGGATTTTTATATTTTGCATCTACATCTTCAATCTCTTCATTGATCTTCTCAAAGTCATGATATCCGATCACCGCTTCTCCTCTTAAGATTAATTCCCCCCGGTAAGCGATCTGCACCGGTACATTCTTGAATACCTTCGCATTGTTTGTAACCACTTCACCGACTTCTCCGTTACCGCGTGTGACCGCTTTATAAAGCTTTCCGTCACGATAAGTCAGCACGATCGTCAATCCGTCCATCTTCCAGGACATCAATACTTTCTGACTGCCAACGAAGTTCTTAAGCTCTTCTACTTCTTTCGTCTTATCCAGTGAGAGCATCGGGCTTTCATGCCTTTCTTTTGGGAGTTCACTGACAACTTCATATCCGACATTTACCGTCGGACTGTTCGACAATGTAATTCCCAGTTCTTTTTCCAGATTCTGCAGTTCATCATACAATCTGTCATATTCGTAGTTGCTCATGATCTCCTGCGCATCCTGATAATAATATCTGGATGCTTTATTCAGAAGTTCTACTAATTCCAGCATTCTCTCGTTCTTTGACTGTCCCATATAATTCCTTTAACTCCTGTTCTGTTAATTCTCTTACCTGTCCCGGTTTCAGATCTCCAAGTTCCACGTTCATGATCCGTATCCTTTTTAACACATCCACCTTATATCCGAGTGCTTCGCACATGCGCCGTATCTGTCTGTTCAATCCCTGTGTCAGAATAATGGAAAATGTATATTTCCCGGTCTTTTTTACTGTACAGGGTCTGGTCACCGCATCCAGATTCTTTTCTTTGTCTCTGATGTGTACTCCCCGGCTCATCTTCTCAATGAATTCCGGAGTAACTTCTTTGTTTACTCTGACCTTATATTCTTTCTCATGTGCATATCTTGCGCGCATCATGCCGTTGATCAGATCTCCATCATTTGTCATGATCAGAAGCCCTTCCGAATCTTTATCCAGTCTTCCTGCATAAGTGATGCGTACCGGATAATTGAGGAACCGGATGATGTTCTTTTTCTCCCTTTTATCTTCTGTACAAACAATCCCGGCAGGTTTGTACACTGCCAGGACCGTTTTTTCCGTTTTGCTTTTGACCACTTTTTTTCCGACACGGACCTCCTGTCCGTCTTCTACTTTCATGCCGGGAGCTGCTGTCTTTCCATCCACAGTCACAATTCCCGACTCGATCAGCCTGTCTGCCTCCCTTCTGGAACAGACACCGGCTTCGCTTAAATACTTGTTCAGTCTAATCATTCTGCAATACCCCGCTGATACTGTTATCCTGCACAAATGTATTACCGTTATACAGGAACAGAACACTTGTGATCTTATTTTTCTTCATAACTTCTCTGATATCATCATAATAATATCTTGGATCAACCACTATGATTTCTCTGTAATATGCCGTCAGAAACGGAATTACACTATTCGCATAGGAATCTTTTACAAGCAACAGTCTGTCTGTTGTATCTGCCGTCGTTCTGATATCCAGGACGGGATAATTACCGCCAAGAAATAATGCATATTTATCCTTTTCTTTCAACTTGGATGTATCGTATAACGTTGCTGTTTTCTTTTTTTCATTCACGTTATTTACAACTACCTGTGGTGCTGTTTTCAGATCATCCGGTGCGTATATATAGATCGGCTCATGATAGTCTGTTTCATATCCGCTTGTCGCCGATAAGGTTCCGTTAAATGAATTCGTCACTGCATAGGATTTCATAGCCGGTGCTTTCGATGTATCCAGTTTCATAGCCGCAGCCAGCGCCTGATATCCATAGTAAGCACCAAGCGTCGTCCAGTGATGATCCGTATGGTAATATATCTCTTCTGCTCTGTGCTTTTTCAATGTATCTTCCACATTTACCCACTGAAAAGCTGTCCCAAGCGAAGCCTTTATTTTCTGAAACTGTTTATCCTGATCTTCTGTCACTGCACAATACGGAAGTTTGTCCGACTCGATATTTGCAGCATTTGGTACCAGCATCATATACATCGGGATATCTTTATATGTCTCCTGGAACTTTTTCATTGCATCCAAATTTGCTTTCAATTGTTCTTCATCCGGTCTGGCTATATCCTCTAACAGATAATGATCCTTTCCTTTAAATACTACCATTTGCCTTACGTTTTCCTGCGATCAGATCAATACGGCTCTTTAAAGCTACCCAGAAATCTCTTCCCGCAAACTGATCCGATACATAAGATTCATACTGATTCATCCATCTTCCGCTTTCAATACCGGAAATCGTAAGCTTAGGTCTCTGTTCCAGTGCCCGGTTTTCTTTTGCCGAAAATTCCCTGTCAGCAGTTGCAATATTTACCACGCAGAAGATAACCATCATTACAATAAACAGCACTGCAATTACTTTATTTCTCTGTTCTTCTCTTTTTCTTTCCCATTTCTTTCTCGACTGTCTCATCTTTGCTCCTAAAATCTGAAATACAGGAACGGATTATAGGTCTCCGTTACCAGATATGCAATACAGACAATAAACAACGCAGCATATACCACACTGTTAATGATTGTTGTATTCCATTTTTTTGATCTTAACATATGCTCGTATCTGAAATGAACCAGCGGCGTAGAGCCAAATATCAGGATCAGCCACAGGATCAGGTTGCTTGTAAGAAGATACATACTCTCTCTGTCTGCAAAGCCATGTGCACCTGCACCAAACATCACTCTGATATAATCTGCTGCCTGTCCGAATGAAGAGCTGAAAAACAATACCCAGCCGATCACAACCAGAACAATACTGTAAATATGACGGACTACGTCCGGAAGTCTGTCCAGTACCGGCGACAGGAGATATTTTTCAATGATCAGGATCACCCCATAATAGAGTCCCCATGCCACGAAATTCCATGCAGCTCCATGCCATAATCCAGTCAGAAACCATACGATCAGAAGATTCCTGATGTGTTTGATCTTCGATACCCTGTTTCCTCCCAATGGAATATACACATAATCCCTGAACCAGCTGCTCAGCGAAATATGCCATCTGCGCCAGAACTCCGTAATACTCTTAGACACATATGGATAGTTAAAGTTCATATTGAATTCAAATCCAAACATCTTACCGAGTCCGATCGCCATATCCGAATATCCACTGAAATCAAAATAAATCTGGAACATATATGCAAAAGCTCCAAGCCACGCCGTCATCACGGCTATATTACCTTTCGCAAGTCCGCTTACCTCTGTAAAAATCATCCCTGAGGTATTCGCCAGTAATACTTTCTTCGCAAGTCCCCGGATAAAATACATGCTTCCTTCTCCGAATTTTGTCCATGAGACTTCTCTGGACGCAAGCTGTTCATCTACATCTGCATATTGCACGATCGGTCCCGCAATAAGCTGCGGAAACATCGTTACATATAATGCAAAATTAGGAAGATTCGTCTGCACTTTTACATTTCCCCGATATACATCAATGATATAGGATAATATCTGGAATGTATAAAATGATATTCCAATCGGAAGCGGCAGTGCATGATAAGAAATATGTACCGGAAGTATCCCGTTCAATGTGTCCAATACAAACCCTTCATACTTAAAAAATCCAAGTACTGCCAGATTAATGATAAGGTTAAAAACCAGGCTCCGCTTTGCAGCTCTCTTATCCTGCAGATTCCGCGCAATATCCAGTCCACTGAAATAATTAAACAATATGGACAGTAGCATCAGAAACAGATATACCGGTTCCCCCCATGCATAAAACACCAGACTCGCCAGCAATAAGATCACATTCCGGAATCTTACCGGCAACAAATAATATAAGATCATCACAGCCGGCAAAAATGTAAATAAAAAAACAATACTGCTAAATAACATCTCTCTAATTCCTTTTTATCAAATACTCTTCTTAAATGCCGCATCGATACGGTCTGCATCCTTTGAAACTGCCAGCAGCACATAACGTCCTCTGGTCTCAATAATTGCAGCATGTATCAGCTTTGTTTGTTCTACACCATAACCTTCAAAATTCTTTTCCTGTGTATTTACACGACTTTCCACTGCCTTTTCAACCGTCTCGATCTGACTTTCGTTTTTTACCTTTATTACGAGTATTTCATTCACACTCATAACGTCATCCGGAATATACAGACTGATTCCTTCATAATCATTGGCATTCAGACTGTAATATTTTTTCAGATCCTGTGTTGTGCCTTTTTTCATTCCTTCTAATTTTACGGCTTTTGTGATATTCTTTTCAATCGTGTCTACGGATACGGTATTATCCCCTTCCCGGGTCACAAGAAATACTACATAAATGATCAGGAGGACTACCATCAAATATTTTAACAGGTTAATCTTGTCTAATTTTCCGTTTTTCATTATAATTCAGCAACCTCCGCCATATGATTTACCCATTCTTTATAATAACCGGTTGACATATGGATTCCATCACCGGCATAATACTCCTGTTTCACCAGCTCTGTATTATCAATAAATGTTACTTTCTCTTTTTCACATAATTTTTTAATTTCTGATTGAACTCCGGAATTTTTGCATAGACAGAATTCTGATCAATTGCAATCTGCGCTGTCGGAAGTATACTGTTAACATATATTTTCGTATCCGGCAGTGATTTTTTCAGATCTCTGATCACCGGCCTGTATGCTTTTATGAATCCATCCGCCTCTCCATTCTGCGCTCCGACATCATTCATCCCGTAAGAAAGGAATAATACTGACGGTTTCATCTCTTTTGCCCTGGCAATATGATCTGCCAGTTTTTCATTATCCCCCGCCGACACACCGGCTCCACGGTCTGCCTGTACATTTGCCTGATCCAGCACACCATATTCGTACAATCCCTGTGTGATGGAATCCCCCAGGACCAGACAATCTGCAAATTTTTCGCTTGCCGGCTGTTCTTCTGCATCCTGTTCTGTCTCACGTTCCTGCGTTTCTAACTCCTTAATCTTTTTATCTGCCTTAGACACATCCATCTCATCCATCGTCTTCAGGATCTCTGTGCCCTTCTTTGTATCCTTCTGTGGATTACTGAGCCTGCGCGCCACCGTAATCCCGCCAATCACCAGAATAACAACCGCAACGATCACTGCAGTCTGAAGTACCCGGTCTTTTTCTTTTTCACTTTTTATTTCACTTTTCTGCTCCTCAGGATTCACCTCCTGAGTCTCTTCTTTTTCTTCATAAATTGAAGTTTTACTCTCTATATCCACGAAATCTTCTCCTCTTTCGTTTCTCTGTTGATCCTAAATATGTATATCCAATTTATTTTACTGTTTTTCTTTTTGAATGTCAATTTATATCCTCTTTTCTGTCGTCTTTTGTGCTATAATGTTGAATACATTTCATTATACCTGAAAGGGGAAAATGATCATATAGATTAACAGGAGGTTTTCCTTATGAATGTATACCAGTTATCAGCCAAAAATTGCATGTCACATCTGCTTTTAAAAGACACTTTCGACAACTTTTCTTTCATAGAAGGCGAGATCACGACCTTCAACAAATTTACCATCAGCGGCTTTCTCCAGGATGACTTCTTTGATGAAAAACCTGAAGAAACCTACTCCCGCTGGAATAAAACCCGAGACTTCTGCTTCCAGATCATCCGCGGTAAACGCACTCCATTGGGATTCAAGATTGTCCTTGCGCTTCCGGAAGATCAGGTCCCGTACTTTCTGACCGCCCACGGTCTCACCGGATACCGCCCGGAAGAGATCCGGGGGCTGTACCTGAACTTCCACTACGATGGACATCACTTACAATGTATCACCGGAACTTCTCTGAACACTTTCACCATGGACAAATCCATCGAAAGAGAATGGGATCAGGAAGTAAAAAACATTTTAAAATCCAGATCCATTGAAGGTGACTACTGATCTGCAGTTTCCGATATAAACAGAGCCGTGCCGCCATGGATTTCCCTTCCACAGCCGCACGGCTCTTATTTTTCATTCCGCCAATCTTAACTTCAAATCTTTACTTTGTAAGCAGCATCATGATCTCATTACTTCTCTGCACAAACGCAGTCATCTCTTCCGGACTGAGCGGCTTATGTGCCAGCATTGCCAGATCATATAACTGTTTGCAGATAATACTTGTGTTCTCACTGTCTTTATGTTCAACTACATACTGAACCAGCGGATGATTTGCATTCAGGATCAGTGTACTTGTTGTACCCATATCCATTCCGTTCATGCCATACATTTTCATCATTTCCTGCATACGACGGTTTTCTTCGGATAACGTCATCATAGAAGCAACATTTTCATCTTTCAGTTTCTCGATTTTAACATCCAGATTCTCGTTTCCAAGCTCTTTGCGGAAAATCTCTACCAGACTGTCAGATTTCTTCTGGAATGCTTCCTTCTCTTCTTCGGCAACTTCTTCCTTTGCACCTGCTGTTACATCGGCGTCGATTCTCTGGAACTTGATATTCTGATTACGCTGCTCTAACTGTGTGATAAACGGCGAATCAATGTTGTGTCCTAAGATTACCGCATCCATGCCCTGGTTCTTGAACATGTTGATGTACTGGCTCTGCTGGATCTCGTCCGTCACATAATAAATAACTGTCTTATCCTCTTCTTTGTTCTCAGTATTCTGATCATCTGTCTTGGCATTCTGATCTTCTACGGTTCCTCCATTTGCCTCGATGCAATCTTTCAATGTCAGATATTTGTGATCCAGATTCTTAAACAGAACCGCGTCTTTCATCTTGTCACAGAACTTTTCATCTTTCAGGCATCCGAACTTGATGAACGGACTGATGTTATCCCAGTATTTCTCATAGTCTTCTCTCTTTGTCTTGCACATTCCGGAAAGCTTGTCTGCAACCTTCTTGGAAATGTATTCAGAGATCTTATTCACAAATCCGTCATTCTGTAATGCGCTACGTGATACGTTAAGCGGCAGATCCGGACAATCGATGACTCCCTTTAATACCATCAGATATTCCGGAATGACTTCTTTGATATTGTCCGCGATAAATACCTGATTGTTGTATAACTTAATTGTTCCTTCAATAGAATCATACTCTGTGTTGATTCTTGGGAAGTACAAAATTCCTTTTAAATTAAATGGATAATCCATATTCAGGTGGATCCAGAACAGTGGCTCTTTGTAATCCATGAATACTTTGCGGTAGAAGTTCAGATAATCTTCATCACTGCATTCATTCGGATGCTTTGTCCACAGTGGGTGGATATCACTTAATGAAACCGGTACGTTTTTGATCTTTACTTTTTCTTTGGCAGGTTCTGTCTCTACCATTTCTTTCTCGCCGTTTTCATTCTCTTTTTCTTCCATCTTGGCATCTTCGTGAATATGCTCGATTACTTCATCATCATCTTTCAGATCTGCTTCGTCGATCGTCTCATATTCAGGCTCTGCATTTGCCTTGGAAAGGAAGATTTCTACCGGCATAAAGGAACAATATTTTTCCAGAACTTCTCTCATTCTGTATTCATTTGCAAACTCCAGACTGTCCTCATTCAGATACAGTGTCATAGTGGATCCGACTTCCTGTTTGCTGCCTTCTTCCATCTCATACTCTGTTCCGCCGTTGCTTACCCAGTGTACCGGCTTTGCCCCTTCTTTATAGGAAAGGGTATCGATATGTACTTCGTCAGCTACCATGAATGCAGAATAGAATCCAAGACCGAAGTGTCCGATCATATCATCCTCTGTTGTCTTATCTTTATATTTTTCAAGGAACTGTGTTGCTCCGGAAAATGCGATCTGTGTAATGTATTCTTCTACTTCATCGGCTGTCATTCCAAGACCATTATCTGTAAATTTCAGGGTCTTTTCTTCTGGATTGACTTCAACTTTGATCGCCGGTTTATAATCATCCGGCAACTGGTATTCACCCATCATATCCAGTTTCTTCAGTTTTGTGATTGCATCACATCCGTTGGATACCAACTCACGTGCGAAAATATCGTGATCGGAATATACCCATTTTTTAATAATCGGGAAAATGTTTTCACTGCTGATTGACAAACTACCTTTCTTTGCTGCCATTGTAAATCACTCCTATTTCTACTTTTTATATTTCTATCATATTAGTGACAAAAGGTACTGCTTCTTCTGTCGGCAGACACCTTTTTGCTACATTTTTTCATCTAAGTGATATGATAATACTGCTTATTTTAAAAGTCAATAGAAAATTAGCACTCTTTCAAAAAGAGTGCTAACAATTCTGTGAAATTTATAAACCGTTTATAAACTTTACTCTATACTTTTCAATGATTCTACCATGTCAATCTTTTTCAGTTTAAAATACATTACCCAGTTTACGAACAATGAGAACCCTATCGTAAATAAAAAACTGTAGATATAACTCTTCAGATAAATACTCCGGCCAAACATTGCCGCATCCACTTCTACTGTCTGAATTACAAACAGATGCAAAATCTTACCGAATACAACACCTGCCACGGATCCGATCAACGTCAGCAGGATATTTTCACGGAATACATATTCTGCTACTTCCGTATCATAGAATCCAAGTACTTTCAAAGTCGCAAGTTCTCTCTGGCGTTCTGTGATATTAATGCTGTTTAGATTATAAAGTACCACAAATGCCAACATTCCGGCTGAGACGATCAGTACAATGATCACCAGATTCAGGCTGGCCAGCATATCATCCAGCTGATCTCTGATATCAAGCAGGTATGAGATTGTCAGTACCTGATCTTTTGACAGGATTTTTTCTCCCGCCTTTTTCACCTGGTCCTCCGAATATCCGTTCTTCGCCCGGAACATGATACAATTATATTTCACCGTCTTTCCAGATACCTTCTTGTAATACTGCGGTGTAAAATAGATATAATGTCCCATGTAATTTTCACAGATATGCGCAATCTTTACAGTGACACTCTTCTCCGTTCCCTTCTTCACTTTGATGGTATCCCCTTCTTTTACATTCAGAAGTTTCGCCGTCTTTTCACTGACAATTACTCCATCACCGGTGAGTGTATACGATTCTTTCGTCTTCCTGTCATGAAAATCCACATACTTTTCTGCAATCTTTGGATTACCTAATATGCACTGGTACACGCTGAGTTTTTTACCGCCTCCGGATGCGGTCACACTCCGCATATCTGCCTCCATATAACTCTGAATATCTGAATCTGTTTTCAGATACTCCTTTAGCTCTTCTTTCTCTGTCTTTGTCACATCATCTTTATAGAATATATGTCCATCATACAGCTGAATCTCTTCATACTGAATATCTGCGATCTCATATACAGAATCCCTCACTCCATATCCGACCAGCATCAGCGCCATACAACCGCCGATTCCGAATACGGTCATAAAGAAACGCTTTTTATAACGCATCAGATTCCTGATCGTGGATTTCCAGGTGAAATTCATCCGTTTCCAGATGAATCCGATTCTTTCCAGGAAAACTCTCCGCCCGTTTTTTGGTGCCGGCGGACGCATCAGCACTGCCGGTTCCGCTGCAAGTTCCTTATAGCAGGATGCAAGTGTTGCTCCCATAGTACATGCGATCGAGGCAGCGGATGCCATCACAGCATAACTCATGTGGTATGGTACATATATCTTCGGAATATGAGGATACATGATCTCATATGCATAGATAATAATATACGGAAGGATTTTCTCTCCCACCAGTACTCCAAGAACACTTCCTCCTGCCGTTGCAAGGAATGCATATCCCAGATATTTCGATGCAATGGAAAAATTTCCGTATCCCAAAGCCTTCATGGTACCTATCTCTATTCTCTGTTCCTCTACCATACGTGTCATACCGGTCAGACTGATCAATGCTGCAACAAGGAAGAACATAACCGGGAATACTTTTCCGATCGCACGCATACGATCCGCATTTTCTCCGAATCCATCATATTCTGTCAGTGTACTTCTATCATATAGATACCATTTTGGATTCTTGATCTGACTGATCTGCTTACCGGCATCAGCAAGCTTTTTCTCGCCTTTTGCAATTTCTGCTTCCGATGTCTTCTTTCCTTCTTCATATTCTTTCCTGGCATCGGCAAGTTTTGCTTCATTTTCCGCAATTTCCACTTCACCATTTTTCAACGTCTGCTCCTGCGCTTCCAGCTCTGCTTTTCCTGCATCTAACTGTTTCTGTCCGGATTCTATACTTGCCGCTGCACTGCTAAGTTTTATTTCACTTGCATCCAGCTGCGCTTTTGCCTGATCCAGCTCTGCTTTCCCATTCGTAAGCTGCTGTTTTGCTGTGTCCAGTTCGCTCTTCTTTGTCTGGTAATCCTGTTCTTTCGCATCCAGTGTCTGCTTTGTTTCCTGTGCCTGTGCTTCCAGCTCCCGGATTTTCTGCGACAGCTCTTGATCCTGTTCTGTCTCTCCTGACACCTGTGCTTTTAATGCTTCTATGTTCTTCAGAAGTGTCTGATATCCATCCCATCCCTGGTCAAGTTCTGTTCTGTATACAGCCAACCCCTGTTCTCCTGTCTGGATCTGTGCCTGTGCTTCTGCATACCGCGAATCATAAGCTGCTTTTCCCTGTTCGTACTGCTTTTTCCCCTGCTCCAGCTGTTGAAGGCCATTTTGATATGTTTTCTTTGCCTCATCCAATTCCTGCTGCTTCGCCCGGATCTTCGCCCTCGCATCTTCCATCTGCGACTTCCCGCTTACGAGTGTTTCCTTTGCCTGTGAAATCTGCGTCTCTCCGTCTGTGATCTGCCTTTCTGCGTCTGAAAGTTTCTGCTCTGATTCAGCTTTTCCGTCATCAAGCTTTTTCTGTGCCTTTTCAATCTTTGTATTCGCTTTATCTAACAGTTCTTCCTTACGGATTTTTCCTCTTTCTTCTGTGATTGCTTTCAATCGTTTTTTGACTGTCTTTACTTTCTGTTTATATGCACCGGTATATGCAGTCAGATCTTCCGCCCCCTGCACCCGCACATACATTTCCGTATATACATCCAGATGAAATGTTTTCTCCGGCACTACTACAAATCCGCTGACTGTACCCGTTCCGATTGTTGTACTTCCGCGATTCAATGCTATATAACACGGTGAATTCCCTTTTCCGACAACCTTAAGTTCCTCCACCTTCAGGGTATCCGTCACCTTGTCATCCGTCCCGGACTTAAGCCTGATCGTCTCTCCGACTTTATACTTCATCTGATCATCTACCAGACATTCTCCCACTTTTTCCGGCATACGGCCTTCACTGACCGTAATCTTGTTCATATCTTCCATCCCGGACATCACGTGGAGTACATATTGCTTCTTATTCTTTATATTCAGGAAATCCGCACTGTAGGCTCCTTCTGCCTTTCCAACTCCTTTTACATTTCTGACCGCCTTCACATCATCTTCCGTAATTCCAAGTGTACTGACCGCCTTGATATCCATCAGATCTGACTTATCAAAATACGCATCTCCGGTAATCTTCATAGATGGCTCAGATGCCCGGATACCGGAAAAGAATGCAACTCCCAGCGCAACAATAAAAAGAATAGAAATAAAGCGTCCGAAACTATGGCGGATCTCCATATAAAAATTCTTACGTGTTATCTTTTTTGCCATCTGCCGTCCCTGCCTTTTACCATTCTATGGTCTCAACCGGAACTGGTTGCGGATTCTGTATGATCTTATCCACCCGGCCGTTTTTAATCTTGATCACCCGGTCTGCCATTGGCGCAATTGCCGAATTATGTGTGATCAGAATCACCGTCATTCCACTGTTCCGGCAGGTATCCTGTAATAATTTCAAAATGGATTTTCCTGTATTATAATCCAGTGCACCGGTCGGTTCATCGCAGAGTAACAGCTTCGGATTCTTTGCCAGTGCCCTTGCGATCGACACTCTCTGCTGTTCTCCTCCCGACAACTGCGCCGGAAAATTATCCAATCTTTCTCCCAGTCCGACCTCTTCTAGAACTTCTTGTGCATCCATTGGATCCTTACATATCTGAAGTGCCAATTCTACATTCTCCAGTGCTGTCAGGTTCGGGATCAGATTATAGAACTGAAAGACAAATCCGATATCATCTCTTCTGTATGCCGTCAACTGCTTCGTCGAATACGTTGCAATGTCCTGACCGTCAACCAGCACCTGTCCCGACGTAGCGGTGTCCATTCCCCCAAGAATATTCAGCACCGTTGTCTTTCCTGCACCACTGGGTCCGACTACAACTGCGAATTTAGAAGCTTTATGAATCTGCATGGAAATCTCAGTTCTTCTCAGGAATGATGATGCCGATCATGCAGTTTGTAGGTAACCTTGGATATGTAATGGTAGCTCTCTTAGGTGGCGTGTTTGTAATCAAAAA
>ENA-OPYX01000671-OPYX01000671.1-human-gut-metagenome-genome-assembly--contig:-NODE-671-length-19951-cov-4.998386_pt1 | contig 19951 bp, 25 predicted proteins | sample MGYA00242639_ERZ504486 | MGnify/ENA primary metagenome ERZ504486 (study PRJEB26092, sample SAMD00036296) | human gut metagenome | host: Homo sapiens | study: EMG produced TPA metagenomics assembly of... | reverse complement strand
ACTTCCTTGAGAATGAGGATATTGGCAGTGGGCAAAAGAAGATTCCGTTTCTTGCAGTTTCGTTATCTGACTACAAGCGAATTGAGGGCGTTGTCCGGCCTGGAACCGGCTGTGTTGCCCGATGATACATTTCGGGGTTTCTTGGAACCGGGAAGCAGTAGAAACGGAGATGCAGGAAATTGACCGAAATATCCGTCAGATCCAAGTGAATGGCATTGTTCTTAATAAGGCCCAAGACGCCGACTTTCAGGATTCGATAGGAATTAACCTGTTTACCAGCAGGACAAAAGCGGTTTATGTTTTGCCGGACGCAGCTATCTCAGACCTTCGGATTGCGACCACATTTTATTCTGCAAATACCGATAAGCCTTTAACTTATGAATTTGCAAAACAATTTGAAGAAAATATGGGCACATATCAGAGAGAACTTGGAAATTTCCCGCCGGAGTCTGTATTTATTCGTTTAAATACCTTACAGTCCAATGAGGGTATTTCAAATATGCTGTTATTGTCACTGATTGGCACCTATGCGGCGCTTGTGTTGTTAGTAAGCAGTTTTACTATGTTATCGGTTCAACAGCTTACAGACGCTATTGAACAAAAACATCGTTTTGACATCATTCGTAAATTAGGAGTGGAGCGTAAAGAATGCCAGAAAACTGCTCGTCGGCAAATGTATTTCTGGTTTGGACTTCCGGTTCTGACGGCGATAGTTGGAAGTATTGGAGTTTTTTCCTATTTGCTTTGGAGCAACTACAATGAGATTATCGCCTATGTTTTGCCTTCGCAAATTGGAATAATCCTGACCCTATCCTATATCTCTTTTATAATCGTCTTTGGATGTTATTTTGTGTCAACCTATTACCTGTTTCAAAGGAACATAGAAAAACATTAAAGGAAGGGAGGTCGTAATGATGTACTGGAAGTTAGCAATTCAAAATATCCGCAGAAGCCTGCGGGATTATATCATTTACTTTGTGACGCTTACCTTGACTGCGGCATTGATGTACTCATTTTTGGCATTGGGCTTTTCATCAGATGTTCTTGCTATGGCAGAAAATATGTCGATGCTGACGACTGGAATTCTGCTTATGTCAGCTCTGGTTGCTTTTATGTCCTCATTTGTGATCGGTTATGCGATCCGCTTTATGCTGGGACGACGGAAAAAAGAGTTTGCAACCTACGAACTGATTGGCATGGAAGCAAAGACAGTACGAAATTTGTTCCTTGCTGAAAACAGTATCATCGGCACAGGAGCCTTTCTGCTTGGTTCTTTGGTTGGCACAGGGCTTTCTGGTTTGCTGAATCAAGTGGTAAAAAATATCTTTGAGGTACCGCATACCTATCAGGTTTCCTTTTCTCTCCAGGCATGGGCAGTAACATTTTTGTTTTTTGCCTTGATGTATAGTTTTGGGATGCTCCGAGCAGCAAAGATTATCCGGCATCAGAAAGTAATCGATCTTCTGTATGATAACCGCAAGAATGAAGAATACCATTTCAAATCATTCCGCCATAGTCTTTTGGTAGTATTGCTTTCAATAGCCGCAATGGTTGCAGGCGTGATTTTGCTTGGGCGGATGCTTCAGACACAAACCAATGAAGCATTTTTGTACCTTGGCGGAGCCTGCCTGCTCATTCTGGTGGGGGTTTACGAGCTGCATCGCCAGATTCCGCTTTTGCTGCACCGATTTGCAAAACAAAATCTGCGCCATAAGTACAAAGAAGAAAATCTGTTCTTCCTGGGGCAGATTGGGCGGCGCATCCATTCTGCTGGCCGGACAATGGCTGTGGTGGCGATTCTTTTAACCATATCTCTGGCAACCATGTTTGTGGGGCTTACCATGGGAGCAGGCTACAAAGCCAACATGAAAGCCTATTATCCCTATGATGCAGGCGTGGCGATTGATGCACCTTTGGAAAAATCCAACATGGATTCCATCGTTTCCTTTACAGAGGAGCATTGTGGAGTCGAGGATTCTGTGAGTTATTATCTGTATGCGGTTCCTGAAAAACCGATCGAAGCCTTGTCCTTGTCCGACTATAACCATTTGCGTGAAATCCTGGGGCTTTCTCCTGTTTCCATGAGCAACAACGAATTTTTGGTTCATTGCGATACATGGAACTATATGGACGGAATCCGACAGGGCTTGGCGCAGCAGCCGGAGATCACATTCAATGGTCGGACCTTGTCTGCTGCGGAAACGCCGATCCTGACGGAGCCGATGGAGCAGTATCAAATGGCCGGAACGAAGGGATATGTACTTGTTCTGCCGGATGAAGCAGCTTCACAATTCGTCGGAGAAAAAATCCGTCTGGCGATGAAACTGGAAGATGGCGGATACCCGGAATTGAAAAGCGACTTGAAGCAATTCCTGAACAGTGGGAAATGGCAGCCGGAATTGCAGTCCGGTCAACAGCTTCCGGAAAAAGTAACGATGGGTGTTACAGTAAAGGCGTGGGGCGTTGCCAATTCGCTGACGGGATTTACAGCTATTTCGTTCTGCGGATTGTATTTAAGCATTATTTTCATCATTCTATCCTGCTCGGTTCTTGCATTTGAGCAGCTTTCTGCCATAGACAAAAACCAGAAGAATTATGCAGTCATTGACCGTTTGGGTGTACCGAGCCATAGGCAGGCTTCCCTGATCCGCAGGGAACTGTCCACAGTCTTTTTGATCCCACTGCTATTCCCTCTTTTGCTGACGGTTTTACTGATCACAGGGGCACAGTTCTTTTTCGGAGAGGCAATCTTGCAGCAGGGACTTGTACCTCTTTATGGTCTGGTGACGATCCTGCTATTCTGTGCAATCTACCTGACCTATTTTGGTGCAACAATGTTCTTATTCAAACGGGTTATTCTTCGACCGGAAATGAGATAAAAATTGAATTGCTACAAAAATGAAGCAATTCCGCCTGTTTTCTTGCCGAAAAAGAAAGAGGTTAGGAGATTTCTGCAACATTTGGCCTTTATCATAGAGTAATAAATTAGAAATGCTGATACCTTACACTATGCAAAGGAGTGGATTACTATGGCAAACAAAGAAAAGCGCTTTGAAACAATCTATACACAGGGAACTTCCTTGAGTATTGTTGTAGACACCGAAACAGGTGTAAACTACCTTGTCCATGATACGGGGATTACCCCTTTGCTGGATAAAAACGGAACAGTCGTTATTACTGAAATAAACAAGTAAACTTTATATTGGTTGCAGGGTATCAGCATTCTAATTACGAATAAGGGAGGGACATATGGGAAAAATCTTTGTATTGTCGGTAACAGACCATGAAGAATACATACTTAGCAGAATTATGGAGATTATTGCAGCCGAGCCAGGATTTGACCATATTGTGTCATCTCACCCTTGTAATACTCTTGTTTTTCCGGGATTGGAGCTTCGCCTGAAGGAGAGAACGGTACACCGAAACGGCGAGTTAATTTCTATGACCCATCGGGAATTTGCGACATTGGTATACTTGGCAAACCACCCGTCCTGGGTATTTTCTGCTGGGCAGATTTATGAAGAAGTGTGGGGGGAGGATGGTGAAAACTGCGGAACAGCCGTTGCCAGCGTCATTGGTCAGATTCGCAGAAAACTGACTCCGGATATGCCGAAAGCGGGCTATATCCGTACTGTCTTGGGGAGCGGATACAAATTTGAAGTTCCACAGGATATAGCAGAATAGAACAATCGAATCTTTTATCTGCGCATACTATGCAGAAGGCGAAAGCGGGAAACCTCTATAGGTCTCCTGCTTTTCCTTTTCTTAAAAATAGAGCGTGATTGTTGAGAATAGGCGTCATATAGGCGTAAAGGATATGTATAAAGTAAGAAGGAGGCATTACATATGCTAATTGGTGTTGATCATGGCAACAAACAAATTAAAACGGTACACTGTGAGCCGTTTGTATCCGGTCTGAAGCAGAGCGTCACCCGTCCCTTTGGACAGAATGTGCTGAGGTATCAGAATACCTACTATACGCTGTCTACTGAGCGGATTCCTTATCGGAAAGATAAAACGGAGGATGATCGCTTCTTTATCCTGACTCTATTTGCTCTGGCTGGTGAAATTGAAGCGAGGGGAGCATATTCCACGGAGGTTCAGCGTATCCAACTGGCAGTAGGGCTGCCGCCGGCACACTTTGGCGCCCAAGTGGAACGGTTCACGCAATATTTTGGACAGCGTGGCGTGATAGAGTTTGAGGTGCAGGGCAAGCCGTATTCCATCTATATTGAGGATGTGGTCTGTTTCCCCCAGGCTTACGCAGCAGCGGCTACCATGCTCCACACGCTTGTGGAGGAACCCAAAGCAGTAATCCTGGATATTGGTGGGTTCACTGCAGACTATTTGCTGATGAAAAACGGAGAGATTGACCTTACCTCCTGCGATTCGTTAGAAAATGGTGTGATCCTGCTGTACAATAAGGTGCGTTCCAAGGTGAATTCGGAACTGGACCTGTTGTTGGATGAAGGGGATGTGGATGCCATCTTGATGGGGAAAAAGACCAAATATCCGGATGCAGCCATACGGCTGACAGAACAGATGGCGCAGGAATTTATCAGCGATCTGTTCAGCACGCTGCGAGAGCGTATGATAGACTTGCAATATTGCAAGGTAGTATTTGTAGGCGGTGGCGCCATTCTTTTGAAGCGGCAGATTGAAACTTCAGGCAAGGTGGGAACACCATTCTTTGTACCGAAAATCAATGCAAATGCGGATGGATATGAGTATCTGTACCGGATTGAAACAGCAGGCAGGTGATGGTATGGGCGAGAAAAAAGAACGGGGACGGTTTACACTGCGCTTTAATGAGGGAGATCCTATACACGAGACTGCCATTGGATTACTGGAGCTGCAGAGTCCCCGCACAAAAGCACAGTATGTGGCAAATGCAGTGGTTTACTATAATGAGCACTTTGGGCAGGAGCCGCAGCCGCTAAATGCTTCGGTCATCAGCAAAGAAGCGGTGGTGGCTATCGTCAAAGAGATTTTGCGGCAGGAAGGGATGGGACGGGAAAAGGTAGAAGAGCAGATTCATCCAGTCAGAACAGAGAAGAAGTCAGTAGCGCCTATGGTTGTTTCGGATGCACAGGAGGCGGGGGATGAGACTGAAATGGACGATAGAACACGCAGTCTGATTGCCAGCGCTTTATCTGCATTCCGTAGCAGAGGATAATCAAAAGAGGCATGGGAGCCAGTGATGCTCCTATGCCTCTTCCTGTATGGCCGCGATAAAGCTGTCTAAAATATCTTCAAAATGCCTGTATTGCTTGGGCGTTAGTGTGGAAATCTTCGCCATGAGAAGGGAGGAATCTGTTTCTGTGATGATTCCTCGCAACAAGTACTCGGTGCTGATGTTGAGCGCATCACAGACTTTGAGGATTGTTTCAGGTCGCATAGCCTTTTGTCCCAGTTCTGCGGTGGAGATGGTCTGTGGTGTGACATGAGCCAGCTCTGCCAGAGTTTCCTGGGTCATATTCAGTTGTTTCCTCCGGTCGAAGATCCGTTTACCCATATCTTTTAGTAGATTATCCATGCGTCACCTCCATGCCATAGTTACATTTTATCCGCTATGACATGGATTATTAAGCGGTCATGGTTGATTTATCTCGTCTATGGCAAGTATAATAGACGAAGATGGATACCGAGAAAGGAGAACCATATGAACAGTTTTTCGTGTGTAATTACGGGCCATAGGCCGACTCGTTTCAAGTTCAAATATAACGAGAGGGACAAGCGCTGCCAGCGGATCAAAAAGTGTTTGCAGGAGCAACTTATATGGCTTTATAATCGAGGGGTGCGATTGGCTTTTGGCGTGGGGAGCAATGGGAGCTGATATGTGGGCGGCAGAGATCCTGTTGCGCATGAAAGAACAGACGGCGTATCAAGATGTGGAATTGTGTCTGGCTCTCCCCTTTGAGGGATATGATGCAGATTGGGATGACTGGCACAGAAAGAGAATGAAGTTTATTCGCAAATATGCAGCGAGGGTTTTAATCCTGGGTGAAATGCCATCAAGTGAGAATTATAAAAAACGCAATTACTTTATGGTGGATCAGGCCGGCTGTATGGTGGCTGTTTATGATAATGTAAACAATATGCGATCCGGAACTCAGCAGACTGTTAACTAAATGCCAAAAAGAAAGGACTCCAAATCATTTATATCCATCCGGATACGGCACAGGTAACGACAGAAGATGCAACTTTATGGAAATAAGTAAAGGGATGGCTCCAAAGCGGAAAAATGCAGTGACCGTTTTGAAGCTTGTTTTGTCATATAATGTCGAATGATTTTCTCTTTCCTCGAAGGATATTCCAATGCTACTCCAAAAGTTTCCGAAAACTGTCAGTTACACTGTAATTATGGCAGTGATCCCAAAAATCAATGAAAATTCAGCAAGCGGAGGTGGGGGTATGAGATCAGTACGATACCCAATGAAAATCGGAAGTACAGGGCGGTCTTTATCCTGATGATGGGGATAAAGGCCGCCTCCTGTTTTCATATAGAATAGCTCTGGAACAGCATTTGAAAAAAGTATTATTTTACAATTTAACAATTATCAGCAGGGCGGCAGCGTTGCGCTGCCATATCGCGAAAGAAAGGGGATGATGCAGGCCGCCTGTGTGCCGTCCGCATAACTGCGGACAGGGAGTAACGGTGTTATGGAAAAAGGATTCCACGACATCGAGCAGTTCATTGCTTTCATAACTCCAGGACACACGGCTTTTCATGAACGGCTCTCAATAGGGGTATATCGTCGAGGCAGGGCAAGAGAGTTTTCTTCACATAAAGAGAAACCTCCACCTGCCCGGACGGCGTCTATTGAACTGCTCGATGCAGAAATTCAAGGAACAGCTGGTTTTGTCCATTGGTACAAAGCTGGCTGTTTTTCTTTATATCAGCCAGCCTTGGCCCGGTGCAGGTCACCGCCAGAAGCTCAGGAAATACATCGGAATTCTTGAGACTTTTGGAGGTAAAGCCATGTGGCAACGGAACAATGGACAGGCAGAAGATGACCTGCAATTTAGATTTACAGCATATTTGGTGTCGGCGGTCAAGCGCCGCAGAAAAGATTATTTGATCCAGCTTTATAAACGTAGCAGTATAGAGAGTACTGCGGAAGTGGTCTACGAATCCGAACCCAGCTCAGAGGAAGTGGTTTTAGACAAATTGCCGCTTATGGATGTGATTGAGAACGGGGCGCTTCTGGAGGCACTGCAAAAACTCAATGAACGGGAACGCCAGATATTTCTGGACCGAACGCTGGAGGAAGAAGATTTTGAGACTTTGGGAGCAAAGTTTGGACTGTCCTATAAAGGGGCAGCGGCGCTTTACTACAGGACGATTCAGAAAATTAGAAAGAGCATTGAAGGAGGTGACAAGAGATGAATTTTGAATGTCTGCTTCTCAGCGCCAAGGCTGGAAACGAGGATGCCATTACGGCGATTTTACAGATGTACCGGCCATTGCTGCTCAAGTATGCCATTATTGATGGAGCACTGGATGAGGATCTGTATCAGGAATTGAGCATTATTTTGTTGAAGGCGATTAAATTGTTTAAGATTTAAGTCCATAAGAAAGGCTCCGAGATCCTTACGGCCTCGGAGCCTTTCTTATGGACTTAAAAAGGAGAACTGCTAAATTTATACCCACTGCCCAGTACGGTGCGGATATAGCCTCCCTTCGGCATGTCTGGCGTCAGCTTGCGCCGGATCTGGCCGATGACACTGGCAACTGCAGTTCCGCAGTGTTCACCGTCCGCATTCCACACAGCTTCATAGATTTGGCTGGCAGAAAATACCCAGCCAGGATGACGAGCCAAATAAGCGAGGACAGCAAACTCATGTTGGGTCATAGGAATAAGATTGCCACTACAGTACACAGCATGTTCTTTCAGTAAGATTTCCAAATTGGAAAAGGAAAGACTTGAATGTGGAGGGGCAATATGGTCAAAATCTGGTTCATCTGCGATGGCTGCCATGACTCTATTAAAAATATGTTCTTCGTGGTCAGAAATGGACACTATCAAGAGTTTTCCCATATTGCGTGTATCCCCCTCCTATATATTTATATTTAGTGTTCGATGATTTTTTCTTTTGTCAGCGAATACGGGCTTTCGTTATAGTAAAATTAGGTTATTGCTTTTTTTCAGAAATAGTATGATTTTCGGCTATGGATATTTCCTTATGAAGATGCATTGCCATAAATAGCGTGATTACTACGGAAATTATATCTGCAATGGGCTGGGCATATAGAATTCCGTTCATTCCCCATACCATAGGCAACAGCAAAATGACAGGAACAAAGCAGATACCTTGTCTGCATGCTCCCAAAAAGAAACCTGCTGCTCCCTTGCCCAGAGCAAGAAATAGAGAGGAGTATACTGTGTAGAAACCGAAAAAAACGAATGTAAGACCGTTCGCAAACAGGGACTTTTGACCGGCTAAAATCATTTGAACATCTCCCTCGGTAAATTGAGAGATAATCTGCGAGGAGAAAACGGCCATCACCAAGCCCACGACTAAGCAGAAACTTGTAGACCAAATGATTGAGGTTTTAATTGCTTCGCGTAGACGATCAAATTTCTTTGCCCCATAGCTGAATCCGGCAATAGGTTGAAACCCTTTCAGAAATCCAAAGACAACAAGCGTTCCCATAGCAGTAATTCGCGTGACTGCCCCCATGCCTGCAATAACCGAATCGCCATAATCGCTGGCTGCACGGTTAATCAGGGTAATCGAAAGACTTGTAAGCAACTGGAATACCAAAGTAGGTACACCGATTTTCAAGATTTCCGCCATCATTTGCCCATTTGGAGAAAATGCTTTTAAGCTGAAAGAAAATGCACTTCTTTTTCGCAGAATATATGTAAGATAAACGAGTGTAGATACCAGCTGAGAAATCGCAGTGGCGATCGCTGCACCGGCAACCCCCATGTTGAAAGTGTAAATAAAAAGAGGGTCTAATCCGATATTCAACACAGCTCCCAACAGTAATGCACACATAGTTGTCTTTGCTGCACCTTCACTGCTTACAATATTGTTCATGGTCACATTAAACACATTGAAAACACAGGACAATATATAAATTCTTGAATATGTCAGAGCATACGGCATGATAGTTTCTGTCGCGCCTAACATAGTCAAAATTGGTTTAAGGAAGATTGTAGAGAAAAGGATGATAATAGCGCCAATCAGAAGACTACTATACAGAGCGGTACTTGCCACCTTATTGGCAGTATCCTTATCGCCTCGTCCCAAAAGTCTTGACAGGTAGGATGCAGCACCGTTGCCAAACATTAGTCCCAATCCAACTACGACTTGTCCTAACGGGAAAACGATAGAAATGGCTCCCATTTGACTCTTTCCCAGTCCGCTCACAAAATAGGCATCCACCAGATTATATAGGGCATTGATTAACATCCCAATCATAATCGGCACGCCAAGCGCCATCAGAGCTTTGGGGATAGGCGCACTGCCCAAAAGCTCAAGTTTGCTGTTACGTTCACTCATTGTTAATACTCCTTTCGCTCCTTAGAGATATAAATTATAGTGGTATAAATTATAGTATACTACCGAATGAATATACTACTATAATTTATAGTAGATGTCAAGAGGTGAGAAGCGATTTGCCTTGACAAAAAGTATAAAGTCTACTACTATAATTTATAGCGGATTTGACGGTAATATTTTATGCAGAGAACATAGCGAAAGGGTGTGGTCCACATGGCTACCATAGATTTGATCGTGTTGGGAATTTTGAAAAAGGAGCCAATGAGTGCCTACGATATTCAAAAATTAGTAGAATATAGAAAAATATCAAAATGGGTAAAAATCAGTACCCCGTCTATTTATAAAAAAGCAATACAGTTGGAAGAAAAAGGACTAATCCGAGGCGAAATCGTAAAGGAAGGAAAGATGCCAGAAAAAGCAATTTACTCGCTAACGGAAGCCGGAGAAGCAGAATTTGAACGCCTCATGTTTGAGATTTCCGCAAAGCCGATTAACATTTTTCTTGACTTCAACGCTGTTATTGTAAATTTGGATTCCTTGCCGATCGAAAAACAAAAGTCGTGTATAGCAGAAATTCAGGAAAATGTTAGTGTCTTAAAATCCTATTTGGAAGATAATATACGGGAAAAAGAAACACCCCCAGTATTCCGGAAACAGGTATGGCCGTCTTGCGTCAGCAGTATGTACTGGTGGAAGCAATCCAAGAATGGATTAGTTCTTTAAATATTATCTGAAACCAGCATTCTTATAGGAATTATAGTTGATTGAGTTATAGTGTTCATGTCTCATGGAAATAAGAAAGGCTTCGAGATCATCACGGTCTCGAAGCCTTTCTTGTTGCCTTAAAAGGGGGAACTGTTAAACTTATACCCGCTGCCCAGTACAGTGCGGATATAACCGCCCTTCGGTGTGTCTGGCGTCAGCTTGCGACGGATCTGGCCAATTACACTGGCAACTGCAGTGCCGCAGTGCTCACCATCTTTGCACCATATAGCTTCATAGATTTGATGAGCGGAAAATACCCAACCTGGATGTCGAGCCAGATATGTAAGGACTGCAAATTCATGGTAAGTCAAAGTGATGAGGGTACTGTTGCAATATACAGTTTGTTCCTTTAGCCGAATTTCAAGACCAGGGAAGGAAAGTGCAGACTGCGGTGGAGATGGTGCAAGGTGGATAAACTCCGGCTCATCCGCAATAAGCTCCATAATTTTATTGATTATATGTTCTTCACAGTCAGTAATGGACAGAATCACGAGTTTCCCCATCTTGCTCACATCCTTTCTCACTTGTTTTGTGATATTTTATTCTGAAGTCCTCAGCCGCTCCACCACAGTTCCTTTGTTAAAGAAGTGGAGAACGATCAGCGGAATAACCGCAGCCAGCAGCAGATAAAGCACACCAATGACCAGAACAGGAACCAATGTAATGTTCAGAGTAAAGAACCACATGGAAGGGCCATTCAATGCGCTCTTTAGCACTGTGACAGCCAAGATTGCTGCGACTGCTCCGCCGATAATGTCTGCGCCTGCGGCATAATAGATGCCCTCATAGACCATCAGGCGGCGAAGCTGCTTGCCGGTCATACCGATGCTTTGCATGGTGGCGAACTCATGGCGGCGGTGATGATGTTGGTAATGATCATGTTAGTAAAGTTGATCAGTCCCGCAAAGGCCATGATGCAGCCAATCAGACCGCCGATAACCAGAATCATGCTGCGTACTGAATCAAGCTGCTCTTTCAACAAACTTGGTGGAAGTATAGGCAACCGAAGAATTTTCGCTCACATAGCTACTCAAAAATTCTTCCATCTGCGGCTGCAAGGCTTCATCCACATTGAATCCATAAGTCAGCAGCGTGGGAGCGTCATAGATTTCCTTAAATACAGTGTCCGGCAGATATACAAAAGGAGCATCAGCGGCGATGTGTGCCTGGGCGGTGGTGCCTGTCGGCGTTTCGGTTTCCGTTCCCACGAGGATCGATTTTGCAAGGATGGTGCTGGTTTTGACCAGTTCCCCATCCTTGTAGAAGGAAATGCTCTCTCCAACCTGTAACTGATCGGTCAGCGGAGTGTTCCTTGGTTCCTCTGTCAGTTTGTCCATGGGGCAGCCAATAATGACATATTCTCCGGTAGCCATTTTCTGCGTTAGGGTTTCAGCATCTTTTTCGCCTTCAAAAATACGCATATCCGCCCAGAAATTTTCGGAGGCTCCCATCACATTACCAAAATAGCGCCTTTCGGTATCAGAACTTGTGTACAGGCTATATCCCTGATAGCTTTGATTTACGACGCCTTCTTCCTCATAGAACAGCTCTATGCCGCTTAAATCTTCAAACCCATAGTCAACCAACACATTTCTATCGTCTTTTGTATTTCGATAGAGATAGCGTTCATCCTCAACTCCAGGCTGTCCGGCAATCAGATCCACCGCCTGCTGTGAGAGCGTATCTTCATGGTGCTGAACGCTTTCCATTACATTAAATGCGGCGGAGTTATAGACATTAAAATCTGTTCTGGTAACACGGTTTACCCACTTTTCTTCATCAAGGCTTTGCGTCACAATGATGATAGAGTTAAACAGGACGATGCACAGAAGCAGGGAAATAATGATAAACGCTGAACGCCGACGATTGCGCCCCAGGTTGGAAAAGGCCATGCGGGACAGCTTTACTCCATTGGTACGCTTGGCGCTTCTCTTTTTATAGGCGTTCTGCTCGGTGTAGCGGATCGCCTCCAGAGGAGAAATCTTTGCCGCCTTTTTTGCAGGCTTCCGGGTGCTGATAAACACGGTCAAGATTGTAAAGAGAGCGGCGATAACAAAGATCAGCGGCGAAGTCGATACGGATGTACCCAGCATAGACGATTCAAGGCTGATGATCTCTGTCACGACAGGAAGCAGCACCCAACCGGCAAAGAAACCGGCGATCAGACCGATGGGCAGCCCGATCAGCGTGAGCCAGACCGCCTGACGGTTCACAATGCCCTTGATCTGCCGTGTGGAAGTGCCAATCGTCCGCAGCAGGCCGTATTGACGAACATCCTGCATCACAGAAATATCAAAGATATTGTAGATCAGCAGGTATCCGCACACGACAAACATCAGGATAAATACAACAGCAAACACGATGGACTCTGATGAAGTCAATCCCTGGGACATTTGATTTTCGGAGGCGAGAATGAAATTGTCTGCGCCCATATCCTCTGGATTGCCGCCAATGGAGTAAACGAACTCATTCAACTGCTGCTGAACATTTGCTTTATTCTTCAGCACGACATCAGAAAAAGTAACGCCGGACATTTCATGGTCTACCGCATAAGTGTTCTGCACCACATCGGGGTTTTCCTTTATAAACTGCTCTGAAACAGTCGCAACGCTCACAGAGTCATTGCTTGCTTCCCACCAGCCGGAAAGCACCATATCATAATGATAAGTTTTCCCCCGCAGTTCAAATTCCAACGGAACCTCTGCGCCGATCTCAGGTTCTACACCCAGCGCCTTCAGCGCCAAATCCGTAGTGGCGATCTCATTCGCTTTCTCCGGTGCAGCTCCGTGGGTAGGCACACAGAAGGTCAGCTCCTGCTGCACACTGTCCGCATAATTGATCTCAATGGAATGGCTGGAAGTATTGCTTGCATAGCCAATGATACGCCGGTGACCTGCCTGCTCCACAAAATCGCTGTTTACAAGCTGCTCGTATTGTTCCTCCGTCATATACCCCAAAGTGCCATCCGCCTTGCTGCCTTTCTGCATTTGCAGGGATAGCTGGATGGAGGACGCCATATTGAACGCCAGGGAAGTGATAGAGGTAAATAGGAAAGCAGTCAGGATAATTGCCAGCAGCGCAGCCAGATTGCGTACCTTATTCTTCTTGAAATAGCGTTTGGATAGCTTGGTAATTACTTTGGAATTATTGTTGCCAAATAAAATATCATTCATAGTCCCACCCCCTTACTGCACGATCTTACCATCCTCGATCCGAATAATGCGGTCGGCAAGCTGAGCGATCTCATTATTATGGGTAATCATTACGAGGGTCTGGTGGAATTTTGTGCTGGTAACTTTCAGCAGGCTCAGCACATCGCTGCTGGTCATACTATCCAGATTGCCGGTAGGCTCGTCAGCCAGAACGATAGCAGGCTTCGATACCAGAGCGCGGGCGATGGCTACACGCTGCTGCTGGCCGCCGGAGAGATTGCTGGGCATATTGTTCAGCTTATCCTCCAGCCCCAGCATCCGCACCACTTCTTTCATAAACTTCTTGTCTACCTTGTTTCCGTCCAGTTCTACGGGCAACACGATGTTTTCGTAGACATTTAGCACTGGTACCAGATTGTAGTTCTGGAAGATGAAGCCGATTTTTCTCCTGCGGAAAATGGTAAGCTGCTCATCTTTCAATGTAGAGAGGTCGCGCCCATCCACAATGACCTTGCCGGAGGTAGGCACATCCAGCCCGCCGATCATGTTCAGCAGAGTGGATTTGCCGCTGCCGGAGGTTCCAACAATCGCTACAAATTCCCCCTGCTCAACAGAGAGGTTCACACCATCCAGGGCCTTTGTGATATTCGGCTTTGTGCCGTAGTATTTTTTCAGTTCAGTCGTTTGCAAAATGCTCATAGAGAACACCATCCTTTCTTTAACTTAGACCCATTGTAACGAACAAACCTCACAGAAATGTCACGAGCCACAAAAAATTTCCGCTAAATTCGGCCCCAAATGTCACAAGTTCGTGACATTTGAAAAACCGGGAGAAAAATCCCCCGGTTTTCCGCGTCCCACAGCCGCATACGACGGCGCAGGAAGTATTCACTTGATATGGCTGCGCCTGTTATTCATTTACCCGAAGCCGCTCTACGACACTCCGATTGTTAAGGAGTCGGAGTGCAACAACCGGAACGATAAACGCCAGTACCAGAAAGAGAACCAGCATAATCAGCGCAGGCAACAAGGTTATCTGGAATGTCATCATCATACTGGTAGGACCGTTTTCTACAAATGCTCTTAGCAATGTCATGCCAAGTGTCGCCGCAACTAATGTGCCGACAATCCCTGCCAGAAGCACATAGGAGAAACTTTCCGAAATCATCATTTTTCGGAGCTGCCGGTTCGTCATACCAATGCTCTGCATAGTGGCAAACTCATGACGGCGGGTAACGATATTGGTCATAACCAGATTGATGAAGTTGATCAGGCCCACCAAAGCAAATACAGCACCTATCATTCCGCCAACCAGCAGGACAACATTTTTAATGCCTAAAACATCAGCTTTCAGCGTTGTAATAGAATTATAGGAAACATCGGTGTCCCGCATCAGATAGTTCTCCATATCCTGCTGATACTGTTCCTCTACATCAAAGAGGAAACCGTACAAGGTAGGGGTTTCATAAATCTCTTTGAACTTATTTTCTGACATATAGATCTTTGGTCCACCAACATCTGTCGTAATATTATCGCCACCGCCAGTCAAAGTCATTTCATTGCTCGTAACAGCAGCCTTTGCAATCACTGTAAACTCCTCAGTCGGAGCTCCATTTTCATAAAATTGAATGGTGTCTCCAACCGACAGGCCAAAATAATAGATATTATCCGCACCACCGCTTAAGTTTCCCTTATCGTCATAGTGGCTTACTAAAATTACATTGTTACCATTCCAGAGTTTTTCTTTCAGGACAGACACATCGCTTTCACCCTCAATGATGTCCATCTTGTTCAGGAGATTTTCAGAGAAGCCATACACATTCCCAAGAGGAAGGTTATCCGCAGTCAACGCAGCATAATCCTCTCCATCCTCAGTCCAGCCGAGATTTAATGAATCAGGAAGTACATAGGCATATTTATTTGTATTGTCAATCGAGAAAGAAGGACCCCAATCACAGGCAATATGATCATCCTCAAAAGTATTACGGTATAGGCGGACTTCGTTCATTACACCTGGCTGCTGTTCAATTTCCTCTACCGATTTTTCTGAAACAGTACAGCTATGCCCAAATTCATCTCCCCATGCGGCTTGAATGTCTGGGTTATAAACCGCAAAGTCACTTCGGGTCTGTTTTTGTACATAAGTAGCTTCATCAAAGCTGCCGCTGAAGATAAATACCGAGTTCAGGAGGACGATGCTCAAAGTCAGGGAAATCACAATAAAGACCGTCCGGCGCTTATTGCGCTGGAGGTTGGCCTTCGCCATGCGAGGAATAACTGCTCCAGTATTTGTCTTTTTCCGTTTTATGGAAACCGTATCCTGTTCTACATAGCGGATAGCCTCGATAGGTGACACACGGGAGGCTTTCTTCACCGACTTTCTGGTACTAATATAAACTGTAAGTCCTGAGAACAGGATCGCACCTACGATGATACCCAAATATGGAAGTGTGCTGACCTCAATGTTTTTACCACTATAGTCGGCAGCAAACATCTGGAGTGCCGCAGGCAGAATACTGCGTCCGAGCAGGATGCCAAAAAGCAGGCCAAATGGTGTTCCAATCAGGAACAGGTACAGCGCCTGCCGGTTGACCAAACGCTTGATCTGCTGGGAAGTAGTCCCCACCGTCCGTAGCAGGCCATACTGCCGAATATCGTTGGTAACTGCAATCTCGAATACATTGTAGATCAGCAGATACCCACAGAACATGAATAGGACGCCAAATACACCTGCTACCAGCCACATGATAGAGCCGCCGCTGTTGTTGGAAAGGAAAGTGTTGGGGGCTACACGGACATAATTCTCAGCACTTCTATCGTCTGGATTACCGCCAATGCTGCGGACAAACTCCGAGATACGCTCCTTTACCATGGAGCTATCCCGCATAATCACATCAGCATCATAAATGCCACAGCCCTCACGCCCTTGGGCAATTTCGCGCATCATCTCCGGATTTTCTTCCATGAAGGCTTTGGAAACAATGACTGATTCCGATTTTTCGTTTGGTGTGTCGTAAATACCGGATACAATCATATCAAAATGATACATCTGGCCGCTTTGACGATTCTTAAATTCGATAGGAATTTCTGCCCCAATTTTTTCTTCGATGTTCAGATCCTTCAGTATATTGGCAGAAACCAAAACCTCATTTGCTTTTTGGGGCGCAGAACCTGTGCGCGGTGTCTGCATCCGAAGCTCCAACTGAGGCTGATCTGCGTAATCAATTTCCGCAACCATCCGGTTGGTGTTGGTCATGATCTCAATGGGAACCCAACAACCTACCTTTTCAAACATGGAGTTTTCTTTTAACTGCTGGAATTGTTCTTCGGAAAGGCCCTGTACCAGCGCATCCGCACCAGTGCCGATCATCTTTGCCATATTGTATTCCAGCGTTCCCTTGGCTCCCATACCAATGGTCAGGACTGCTGTAAAGAGAAAGGTTGTCAGGGCAATCGCAATGACCGCAATCACATTCCGCATTTTGTTGCTGCGGAAGCTGCGGTTCGCCAGCTTTTTGATGACAGCCTTGTTGTTATTGCCAAATAGAATGTCATTCATAGTCCTGCCCCCTTTACTGCACGATCTTACCATCCTCGATCCGAATGATGCGGTCGGCAAGCTGGGCGATCTCACTGTTATGGGTAATCATCACGAGGGTCTGATGGAATTTCTGGCTTGTGGTTTTCAGAAGCCCCAGCACATCGGCGCTGGTCTTGCTGTCCAGATTGCCAGTCGGTTCATCAGCCAGGACGATTGCAGGCTTTGACACCAAAGCGCGGGCAATGGCTACGCGCTGCTGCTGGCCGCCGGAAAGGTTATTGGGCATATTGTTCAGCTTATCCTCCAGCCCCAGCATCTGAACGACTTCTTTCATAAACTTCTTGTCTACCTTGTTTCCGTCCAGCTCCACAGGCAGCACGATGTTTTCGTAGACATTCAGCACCGGCACCAGATTGTAGTTCTGGAAGATAAAGCCGATCTTTCTTCTGCGGAAAACGGTCAGTTCCTCGTCTTTGAGTTTGGACAGCTCCTTGCCATCCACGACCACCTGGCCGGAGGTGGGCACATCCAATCCGCCTATCATGTTCAGCAGCGTGGATTTACCGCTGCCGGAGGTTCCCACGATGGCTACAAATTCGCCCTTTTCTATGGAGAGGGTCACACCATCCAAGGCTCTGGTAATGTTCGGCTCTGTGCCATAATATTTTTCAGTTCAGTCGCTTGCAAAATGCTCATAAAGAACACCATCCTTTCTTTTTGATAAACTCATTGTAACGACCAAACCTCACAGAAATGTCATGAGCCACAAAAAATTTCCGCTAAATTCGGCCCCAAATGTCACAAGTCTGTGACATTTCAATTTTTGGGGCGTGTCGGCGCTACTTTCGGAGCAGGAAAACAGAAAAGGTTGAGCCTTTCCCAACTTCCGATACCACCCGGATATAGCCGCCCTGCAAGGTCACGATCTCGCGGGCAAGATACAGGCCGATCCCAATACCATCCACATCATGCACCGCATCTTCCCGGTAAAACCGCTTAAAAATCGTCCCTTGGTGCTGTTCTGTGATGCCAATGCCGGTATCTGCAATGTCGATCTTCACATACATTTCCCAGCCTTCCACCGACACACGGATCTGCCCGCCTGCCGGGGTGTATTTCACAGCATTATCCAGAATGTTGAACAGGGCTTCGCTTGTCCATTTTCTATCATGGCGCGCATCCAAATACTCCGGGCATTCCACCTGCACATCTATTTGTTTCTTTTCGGCATTGAGCAAAATCCCGCCCAGGGCAGCGGCAAGGGTATCATAAACCGGCTGCTGTTTTTGCTCTAGCGAAATGACTCCCGTTTCCAGGCGGGAGGTTTTAATCATGGCTTGCATGAGGAAGTCCAGCTTATCAAGTTGGCTGGCCTGGGCTGTCAGAAATTCCTTTTGCTTCTGCGGAGGAACCTCGTTTTCAAGCAGCGTGTTGTTGATTATCTTCAAGTTGGCAATCGGGGTCTTGACCTGATGAGAAATGTCGGAGATCAGCTCTTGCAGGTCAGCCCGTTCCTTTGCGATGCTGTTTTTATTTTCCTGCATGACCTCGTACAGCCGCCCCAGCCGGTAGTTGATTTTATAGAACAGGCTTTCTTCCTCGACCGTCTGCTTCGGCTGCATATCCCCGGAGAGCATATCATCCATCTGACCACAAAAGGCATCGGTAGAACCGGACCAGCTTCCGGCGGATCAGGGACACAAAGAAGATAACGCAGAGCAGTACAAAGAGACTGAACAGGAACACACACCGGACAGCGGTTATATTCTGAGTCAGCAGATAAACAGCGGTGCAGACTGCACCAACTGCCAGCAGCAGAAGCGTTCCCAAAAGGATGCAGGCTTTGTTGATGGAGAGTTTTCGCATATTCATTTCGGTGCCCCTCCAATCCACATATAGCCCATGCCGTACACCGTCTTGATGTACTGGCGGCCCTCCGTTTCAATTTTGTTCCGCACCCGGCTGATGGCCGCAGTCAGGGCGTGTTCATCCACAAAGTTCCCATCGGCATCCCACAGCTTTTCAAGCAGCACCTGTCTGGTCAAAACATTCTGCGGGTTTTTGGTCATGATTTTCAACAGCCGGTATTCCAATGGAGTGAACACCAGCGGCTTACCGGACAGGGAAGCAGTCATCTCCGAGAAATTGATGGATAGTGCGCCATCCTCATAGCAATCGCCTCCAGACTGTTTCGCCACCCGCCCCAATACCACGGACAGCTTTTTTTCGAAAGACACTCATGGGAAATGGCTTGGTCACATAGTCTTCTGCGCCCAGCTCATATCCTTTGAGCATATCACTCTCCATATCATTTGCGGTCAGGAAGATCACCGCTGTATCCGGCCGGCGCTCCTTTACCTCCCGGCAGAAATCAAAGCCATTCCCATCCGGCAGGTTTACATCCAGCACGATCAGGTCATAGTCCTGCTTGGTCAGAAAGTTGCTGGCTGCTGATTTTGTCAATGCAGAGTCCACGGCATAGCCCGCAGTATCCAGATTATAGCACAAGGTATTATTCAAAAGTCGGTCATCCTCGACTACTAAAATTCGCATTGTATCACACTCCTTCATTCTTAGTGTAGCATCCAAATGTCACAGAAACCTCACGAGAGGATTATTTTTTGTATTTTGAAACGGCGGTCTGCCGGTTTCTCTGCATCCTTGGGAATCATCCAAATGGTAGCCATCTTTACAGCGCCGGGGATACGCCCACCGGTACACAGATAATTGATCTGCCTTGGGGTAACACCCCCATTTTTCACTTGCTTCTTTCAGCGTCATATAATCCATATAGTTTCCCTCCAATATGGTTTATTATATTTCCTTTGCTCGAAGAATACAAGCGTGCAAATAGGGCGCAAGGCCCTGTGCCAGAAGCATTTTGAGACCTTGCGCCCCATTTGTAGTTCTATCCTAAAAATACTTTGCCAGTTGCTTCAGACCACGCCGGATACTATCACGGACACGGCTTTGGTCTACG
>ENA-OPYX01000670-OPYX01000670.1-human-gut-metagenome-genome-assembly--contig:-NODE-670-length-19954-cov-9.018712_pt1 | contig 19954 bp, 17 predicted proteins | sample MGYA00242639_ERZ504486 | MGnify/ENA primary metagenome ERZ504486 (study PRJEB26092, sample SAMD00036296) | human gut metagenome | host: Homo sapiens | study: EMG produced TPA metagenomics assembly of... | reverse complement strand
AAAAATCCCCCATTTTTCCTGGAATCCAATGTAAATACCAGCGGAAGCTTCGATCTCGTCATAAACCTTTCGCATACCTGTTTCATCCAGCTTCTTAAGAAGGATTTTTCGTACCATATACGGCACAAAAGCCTGATAACAGGCCAATTACCAGACCTTCCATCTCATCCTCCCAGGCTTTCTTGAGGGGTATTTTTCCGAGAAGATCTTCTTTTGCAGGAAGCATTATTCCATCCAGATATTCTCTGGCAATATCATCGTAGGTATAGGAAGACTTCAGTGGATTCAGAAGATATGCTGCAACTCCTGTATCAAAAACCTTTGTCGGTTCAGTAAGTGCCACATGTTTCAGCACTGTCTTGATATCCATGGCACAGATCACTGTATGCTCACCCAGAGCAGCAATTTTCCCGCAGAGATAATCGCCTGTGAGAAGACCTCCCACCGGAATCTGATAAATCTCTTTTTCATCAAGGACAAGTCCCACTGTGTATACCTGATCTGTGTCTGCAAGGACGGAAATTCCCACCTGTTTCTTATTCGCTGCTTTTTCAAACAGAGTTTCCATACCTGAGAGGTCATTGCAGGTAAAAAATTCCAGTTCCATGGAAGAATCTGCTGCTGTGGCCGGGTCAAAACGGTTCAGCATATTCTTGAATTCCAGTCTCTTACACAGCTCATAAGCTTCTGTTGTATACGGATTCTCCACTTTTGCCTTCTCGTAGGAAAACTCAAGAGGACTGTCCGTATTAATAGTTGCAAGTTCTTTGGAAAGCTGTGCCATATCATAATGCTCTCTTAAGGATTCTTTCGCCTTATTCGGCTTCACCTCTTCCAGATGTTCATGTGCATTCTCAATGCATCCAAACTGGACGATCATCTTGGTGGCAGTTTTTTCACCAACTCCCGGAATTCCAGGAATATTGTCAGAACTGTCGCCCATAAGAGCTTTCAGTTCAATGATCTGCGGCGGCGTTACCTGATATTTCTCCAGAACTTCTGCTGCGTGGTAATTCTCGATGGTTGTCTTGCCGCGGACTGTTTTCGGAAGGCGGATCAGGACTTTATCTGTAGCAAGCTGGAGAAGGTCTCTATCTCCGGAAAGGATGGTGACATCCATTCCTTCCGCCTCACTTCTTCTGGCAACAGTTCCAAGAAGATCATCTGCCTCGTATCCTTCCAATGACATGATATTGATGCCCATTGCAGTAAGCATTTCTTTGATCAGAGGAACCTGCTCCCTGAGTTCTTCCGGCATAGGCTTACGTGTCCCCTTGTAAGCTTCATATCTCTTATGGCGGAATGTTGGTACGCTTAAATCAAAAGCAACTGTCAGGTATTCCGGATTTTCTTCTTCCATGATCCTGAACATAATGTTCAGAAATCCGTACACAGCTCCTGTATGACGGCCTTCAGCATTGGTAAGATCCGGCAGTCCGTAGAACGCGCGGTTCAGAATGCTGTGTCCGTCGATCAGTAATATCTTTTTACTCAAAGTTAAATTCCCTCCTTAATTTCCAGGATCACGAAAAAGAGAAAAACCACAAGCACAGCGATCAGGGCACAGACCGCAACTGCTGCGACTGCCCTGTGAAATTTCTTTTTGCGGATGTATCTTCTGGATTTCCGGATGTCTTCCTCCAGAAGTTCCCTGAAATCCAGTACCGAATCTTCCTGCTTCTCATCCAGCTGCTCCATAGCTTTGTGCACAATGAAATACGTAGCAAGTTCATCATAGCAGGAGGAACAGTTCTCAATATGTTCCAGAAACTCCTCCAGATCATTGACAGACAGCGTATGATTGATATATTTGTTCACCATTCCCTCTGCAATACGACAGTTCATTTGTTTTCCTCTCTTTATTACTTCTTGTAATTGATTCGTTGCTGTTCACTTCGTGACCGGTAACATTGTTTATCATTATAGCGAATTAAACTGCGAATGACAAGGGTGGTTTCCTGTGGTATACTTAAACAGCAAACGGACAGAAATCGCTTCTGTCATCTGTCCATATCACAAAACATTTCAACAAGGAGGATTACGATTATGAGATCCATTGCCATTGTTACAGACAGCAACTGCGGTATGTCACCGGCACAGGCCCGTGAACTTGGAGTTCACATGCTTCCCATGCCATTTTTTATAGATGATAAAGAATATCTGGAAGATATTGATATGAATCAGGCAGATTTTTTCCAGTACCTGGAGCAGAATCCGGGATGCCGTGTTTCCACCTCACAGCCGACTCCGGAATCTGTCACAAATTTCTGGGATAAACTTCTGAAAGATTATGATGAGATCGTACATATCCCCATGTCAAGCGGACTTTCCAGCTCCATGCAGACAGCAAAGATGCTCTCTGAAGATTATGACGGACGTGTACGTGTGGTAAACAATCAGCGAATTTCCGGAACTTTACGCTACTCTGCCATCGAAGCCATCCAGCAGGCGAAGAACGGCCTCTCAGCATCCGAGATCGGTGACTGGCTGGAAGAAACCCGCTTTGATTCCAGTATCTACATCACAGTAGCAACTCTGAAATTTCTCAAACAGGGCGGTCGTATCACCCCTGCTGCCGCAGCAATCGGAACTATGCTCCGTCTGAAACCAGTACTTCAGATCCAGGGGGAAAAGCTGGATGCCTTCTCCAAAGCCCGCACCATGATCCAGGCCAAAAACACCATGACCAAAGCTATCAGAGACGATATTGCCAACCGTTTCGGTGAAAAGATCAACCTGGACGTGATCCACTCTCACAACCTTGCCGCTGCCGAGGAATTCAGAAAAGAAACTCTTGCCAATTTTCCGAATATCGGTGAAATCAATATCTTTCCTCTTTCCTTAAGCGTCTCCTGCCACATCGGACCAGGTTCCCTGGCGCTCACCTGCTCTAAGGTACATCCTGAAATCTGGTAAATTATAAATTTGCAGACAGATATATATTATAATAAAAAAAGTCCGGTATACGGATGGCACTTCTTTTCTGCCATCCGGCTCCGAACTTTTTTTTATTGCTGTTTTTTTCTGTAACTGATAATTATGCTTCTGTATTCTCCTGTGGAGTTTCGATCTCCATCGGTTTATCCTCAAGGATCTTCATAAACTCCTCTCCTGTGATCGTCTCATGCTCATAAAGATACTTGGCGATCTCATGAAGTTTACCAATATTATCCGTAAGGATCTTCGTAGCCTTCTCATGTTGCTTCCGAACAACATCCACAACCTTTTTATCCAGAAGTGTCTGTGTCTCAAAAGAACAGGTCAGGCTTGCATCACCGCCCAGATACTGATTGCTTACATTCTCCATAGCAACCATATCAAACTCGTCACTCATACCATAACGGCTGATCATCGCTCTCGCAAGCTTGGTCGCCTGCTCAATATCATTGGATGCTCCTGTTGTAATAGAATGGAAGATCAGCTCCTCTGCAGCACGTCCACCAGTAAACGTAGCGATCTTATTCTCCAGTTCTTCCTTGGTCATCAGGAAGTGCTCCTGCTCATCCACCTGCATGGTATATCCAAGTGCACCGGAAGTACGAGGAATAATAGTGATCTTATGGACAGGCGCAGAATCCGTCTGCTTGGCAGCAACCAGGGCATGACCAACCTCATGATAAGATACGATCAGTTTCTCCTTATTGGAAAGTACACGGTTCTTCTTCTGATATCCTGCGATAACGACCTCAATACTCTCCTCAAAATCTGCCTGTGTGGCAAATTTACGTCCATCACGGACTGCACGAAGTGCGGCCTCGTTGACAATATTGGCAAGCTCGGCACCAGAAGCACCAACTGCTGCCTTGGCGATCTCATCAAAACGGACACTGTCTGCTATCTTGATCTTCTTGGCATGAACCTTCAGGATCTCTTCACGACCCTGAAGATCCGGAAGTTCAACCGGAATTCTTCTGTCAAAGCGTCCCGGACGGAGAAGTGCAGGATCAAGGGAATCCGGTCTGTTGGTAGCAGCCAGGATCACAACACCCTTGGAACCGTCAAAACCATCCATCTCTGTAAGCAGCTGGTTCAGTGTCTGCTCACGCTCATCATTTCCACCGCCCATTCCCGCGCCGTCACGTTTCTTACCAATCGTATCGATCTCATCGATAAACACAATACAGGGAGCTTTCTCATTAGCCTGTTTAAAGAGGTCACGGACCTTGGCAGCACCCATACCAACAAACATCTCCACAAACTCAGAACCTGAGATGGAGAAAAACGGAACCTCCGCCTCACCGGCAACAGCCTTGGCAAGAAGTGTTTTACCAGTTCCCGGAGGGCCTACAAGAAGTGCTCCTTTTGGCATGGATGCACCGATCTCTCTGTATTTCTGCGGATTGTGCAGGAAATCTACGATCTCTGAAAGAAGCTCCTTAGCCTCGTCTTCTCCTGCCACATCGGAAAATTTAATTCCTGTGGAGGACTTCACATAGACTTTGGCATTGCTCTTTCCAAAAGACATCATGCCTCCCGGACCACCGTTACCCATGGAACTCATCATCTTCTTGCTGAGCCAGCGTCCAAGAAGAATAAAAACAGCAATCGGGAGAATATAACCTGCGATCAGTGACAAAAGCAGTGATTGTCTCTGCGGCGCTGTTCCCTCAATGCTTACACCAGCATCATAAAGATGTGAAACAAGATCCTTATCATCTACGGATACCGTCTTACAGTAAACATCATTTCCATCTACCTTCATAGTATAGTAAATGTAATCGGAATTAATGGTTGCTTCATATACTTTTCCTCTGTCTACAGCTTTCAGAAAGGTAGTGTAATCCGTTTGCTTCACACTTCTCTCTGAAATGGCAGGAAGAGCAAAAACATTGAGCAGAATAATGATCACAACCGCAATGATGTAATATACATACAAAGGCCGCTTCTCTGGTTTTTTGGAATTCAGATTCATGTAGTCTCCTCCGTTATCTTATAGTATATTGCTATATCCACAGTGCTATATCAAGTGGTACAGCTTTGTAAGACACTGTACCACTTTTTTCAGTCTATTTCAAGGAGAACGCTTCGATTTCATAAACTTTTTAGAATTTGAAATTTTTGCATATATTATCGCAATTTCAAAAAAATTCCTTGCATTCCCATTGTTTCTATGATATTATAATAAATGGTTATGCCGCTGTGGCGGAATTGGCAGACGCACTTGACTCAAAATCAAGCGGAGCAATCCGTGCCGGTTCGAGTCCGGCCAGCGGCATTATCAGGAAAACCTGACGGAGTGATCTGTCAGGTTTTTGTTATATAAAAGTTAACTGTAGCAATTTCACGAAAGGACTGAAATGAATGGAAAAAGACAAAAGTTTTTTAGGTACTGAACCCATTGGCCGCCTGCTTCTGCGCCTGGCACTTCCTACCGTAGCTGCACAGCTGATCAACATGCTTTATAACATTGTTGACCGCATCTACATAGGACACATTCCCGGTGATGGCGCACTGGCACTCACTGGTGTCGGTGTCTGCATGCCGCTGATCATGGTAGTGTCTGCCTTTGCTGCTCTTGTCGGAAACGGCGGTGCCCCTCGAGCCAGCATATTTATGGGAAAAAATGATACCGATAAAGCTGAACGTACCCTGGGAAACTGCTTCACCATGCAGATCATCATCTCCGTAATGCTGACCATGATCCTGCTTCTTGGAAACCGCAGCTTTCTTCTGGCTTTCGGCGCAAGTACCAATACGATTGATTACGCAGTAGGATATATGAACATTTATGCGCTCGGAACTATTTTTGTACAGCTGACGCTTGGCATGAACAATTTCATTACTGCCCAGGGCTTCGCAAAAACAGGAATGCTCTCTGTGCTCATCGGCGCAGTCACCAACATCATCCTGGATCCTGTATTCATCTTCGGTTTCCATATGGGTGTCCGTGGTGCGGCTTTTGCGACTGTAATCTCCCAGGCACTTTCCTGCATCTGGGTACTTTCTTTCCTTTTTGGAAAAAAGACATTTCTGCGTCTTCGAAGAAGTACCATGAAACTGAAACCAGAGATCCTTTTGCCATGTATGGCTCTGGGTTCTTCTCTTTTCGTCATGCAGCTCAGTGAAAGTGTTATCTCTGTCTGCTACAACTCTTCTCTTCTGAAATACGGTGGAGATGTTGCAGTCGGTGCTATGACGATCCTTACCAGTGTTATGCAGTTTGCCATGCTTCCCCTTCAGGGACTGGGACAGGGCGCACAGCCCATCATCAGCTATAATTACGGCGCCCGCAATGAGAAACGTGTACGTTCCACTTTTAAGCTCCTGCTGAAAACAAGCGTCATCTATTCTGTAATCCTTTGGATGATCATCATGATCTTCCCTCAGATTTTCGCCGGAATGTTCACTTCAGACAGTACACTGCTTGCCTTTACAAAAACATCTCTCCGTATCTACATGGCTGTAGTATTTATATTCGGAGTCCAGATTGCGTGCCAGATGACCTTCATCTCTCTTGGCAGAGCCAAAGATTCCATTATCGTGGCCATTGTCCGTAAATTTGTGCTGGTCATCCCGCTGATCTATATTCTGCCCCATATTTTCCGTGGCAATCAGACAAATGCCGTTTATATGGCAGAACCGGTGGCAGATATCCTGGCAGTTGCATTTACTGCAATCCTGTTCTTCTTCGAATTCCGGAAAGCACTGGCCGAAATGTCAGGCAGCCAGAACTCATAAATATTTTTCCATGCAGCAAAAAAGACCGTCCACGCATAATTAACCATATGCACAGACGGTCTTTTTCATACTTTCGTATCGTATGATTATATATTATTTCAGCTCATCTTCGTCCTGGAGAAGTTTTTCAAAAACAGGGAAGCAGTCAAATGTTGCAAAATAATCTCTCGGTGTCTCAGCGCGGCGGATCATCTCGAAGCTTCCATCCTCATGAAGAAGAATTTCAGCAGACTTCAGTTTACCATTGTAGTTATATCCCATTGCAAAACCATGAGCACCTGTATCATGGATCACAAGGAGATCTCCCATATCAATCTTCGGAAGCATACGGTCAATGGCGAATTTATCATTGTTCTCGCAGAGAGATCCTGTTACATCATATTTATGGTCACATGGCTCGTTCTCCTTGCCCATAACTGTAATATGATGATAAGCTCCGTACATAGCCGGACGCATCAGGTTTACTGCGCAGGCGTCTACACCTATGTATTCTTTATGTGTGTGTTTCTCATGGATTGCTTCTGTAACAAGGCAGCCATACGGTCCCATCATGAAACGTCCAAGTTCTGTATAGATTGCCACATCGCCCATTCCTTCCGGAACAAGTACCTCTTCATAAACCTTGCGGACACCTTCGCCGATCACACGGATATCATTTGGCTCCTGATCCGGTTTATAAGGAATTCCGATTCCACCGGAAAGGTTGATGAACTTAATATGTGCACCTGTTTCTTTCTGAAGTTTTACAGCAAGCTCGAACATCACTTTAGCAAGCATCGGATAGTAATCATTAGTTACCGTATTGCTGGCAAGGAATGCATGGATACCGAATTCTTTCGCTCCCTTTGATTTCAGGATACGGAAAGCGTCAAAAATCTGCTCTGTAGTCATACCATACTTGGCATCTCCTGGATTATCCATGATACCATTGCTGATCTTGAATACTCCACCCGGATTATAACGGCAGCTGATCACTTCCGGGATTTTTCCAAGAGCGCGCTCTACACTCTCAATATGTGTAATATCATCAAGGTTGATGATACCGCCGATCTCATCTGCATATTTGAACTCTTTCTCCGGTGTATCGTTGGAGGAGAACATGATGTCACCTTTTTTACACCCTACAGCTTTGGCCATCATAAGCTCTGTTGCAGAGGAGCAGTCACAGCCACAGCCATACTCCTGAAGAATATTGATAAGATACGGGTTCGGTGTTGCCTTTACTGCAAAAAACTCCTTGAATCCTTTGTTCCAGGCGAAAGCTTCTTTAAGAGCTTTTGCATTCTCGCGAATTCCCTTCTCGTCATAGAGATGAAAAGGTGTCGGATATTTCTCAGTAATCTCATTCAGTTTCTCAAGTGTCACAAATGGTACTTTTTTCATAATAACTGCATCTCCTGTTTCGTTTGCTCACTGTCTGCAATTGCAGAACAGTAACATTATTCTGCCTCGATCACGTGCATCATATTTGTGACTGCACCATGACCGTTTGTCATGTTTGTTGCAGGGTCTCCCGCTGTGAATACAACAAGGTCGCCTTTATGGATCAGATGACGGCTGCGGACAACATTCATAGCCTGAGACATGATATGGTCCGTGGTATCTCTCTGATATCCCTTCAGAGGTGTTACGCCCCAGATCAGCTGAAGCTTATGCTGGATGGTTGAGTTCGGCGTGATCGCATAGATTGGAACCTTCGGACGGAAATTAGAAATCAGTCTTGCTGTATTTCCACTCATAGTCGGTGTTACAATGGCATTGGCCTTCAGGTTCTTTGCAGTACGTACTGCCGCAAGTGCTACTGCACTGGAAATCTTCTCTCTTCCATCCATGGAACGATGCTCAATAAACACTTTGTAATCCAGATGCGGCTCTGTCATCTCTGCGATCTCTGCCATCATGTGGAGCGCATCAATAGGATATTTACCGGCTGCTGTCTCTCCGGAAAGCATGATCGCATCTGTTCCGTCATAGATCGCATTGGCAACATCAGCTACCTCAGCACGTGTCGGACGAGGATTACGGATCATGGAATCCAGCATCTGTGTTGCTGTGATAACCGGTGTATAATGATCATTGCATTTACGGATAATCTCTTTCTGGATATGCGGTACCTGGCTTGCCGGAATCTCAACTCCAAGATCTCCACGGGCAACCATGATTCCGTCAGAAGCCTCGATGATAGAATCAATGTTCTCTACACCTTCTGCATTCTCGATCTTTGCGATAATGCCGATATCCTGTCCACCGTTATCATTCAGAAGCTTACGGATCTCACGGATCACCTCAGCGGAACGGACGAAAGATGCTGCGATAAAATCAAATTTCTGTTCGATACCAAAAAGGATATCCTTTTTATCCTGCTCTGTGATTCCCGGAAGATTAACCTTTACATAAGGAACATTTACACCCTTCTTCTCTCCCAGCTCTCCACCGTTTAAGATGCTGCAGATGATATCTGTTCCCTTGATTTTTTTAACTTCCAGCTCGATCAGACCATCATCAATAAGAATTCTGTTTCCTGGTTTTACATCTTTGTAAAGTGTCTCATATGTGATGGCAACTTTCTTGTCGTCACCTTCAAAATCACCAATTCCAAGTACAAACTGTTTTCCTGCTTCCAGTTTTACCTTCTGTCCGTCCTTTAAAAGTCTGGTACGGATCTCAGGTCCTTTTGTATCAAGAAGCATGGCTATAGGTATATCAAGCTCCTCACGAAGCTCTTTGATCATGTCCACACGGCCCTTCTGCTCCTCATGATCTCCATGGGAAAAGTTGAATCTGGCAATATCCATTCCATTCTCCATAAGAGCTTTCAGAGTCTCCCTGTTGTTGCTGGAAGGTCCAAGTGTACAGATGATCTTTGTTCTTTTCATAATTGAATATCCTCCCTTTTTTACGTTTTACTGTACGTGTTTGTGCGTAAATAAATGATCCTGGCAATATTCATAATTTCCTTTGCACTTTGAGCAGAAGCGGAACTCCAGATTCGGATCATCCTTCTCAGTACGGCCACAGATTGCACATTTATGCTTTGCGATTCCATCCGGTCCATAACCCGTTCTGGACGGAGCCATAGCCTTCTTAAACTGCTGCTTCCTGCGAATCTCTTTCGGATTGTAGCGGTTCATGTCCCTTGTGCTGAAATAAAAGATCACAAAATTCAAAAGCGATGCCACGATTGGCACAACGCCAACCCAAAGTCCAGCCCTAAGATAGGATACAATATCCCATGCAATAAAAAGTCCGTATATAAATGCCATCCATTTCATCTTGATAGAGATGACAAACATAAGCAAAAGCTCCAGATCCGGATATGTGACTGCATAAGCCAGAAAAATGGAAAGACTGATATAATAGGTGGTAAAAATACTGCCACCAAGAGAATACATGATTCCATTCATTGTCACATAGCCGCCAGTAAATACATGCAGAAGAACTGCCGCGATCACAGTGAACAAAAGTCCTGAAAAAATATATAAAGTATACCGAAATGTTCCCCAGGTACGCTCCAGTGAGGTACCGATCGGATAATAAAAGAAAAAGATTGCAAGAAGAAACATCACAAGATTACCGGTTCCTCCCACGCTGGAAGGCGGATAAATAACCCATGTCACAAGTCTCCAGATCTGTCCTCTCATTACCATGGACATATCAAGACTCAGCATATCCAGCACTCCAGGGGCAAACATAGCCAGAAAATATCCCAGCACATAACATCCGATAATATAAACTGTCAGATTGGGAATACCCAATCTTCCAAACTTACGTTCCAGTTTGTCGATAAATTTCATTAAAATCTCCTTTCAAAAAACTTTCGAAAAATCAGAAAAAACGCTTCTTGGAAAGAATAATAGCCGCAACAACACTGATCGCCACAGAAAAAATTATGATGAGCAAAAAGCCCCAGGGACTGTGAGACAACGGCATACCGGAACCTGCCACGTTCATTCCGTAGGCACTGAAAACGATAGTCGGAATACTCATAACAATGGTAATGATCGCCAGCACTTTCATGACGATATTCATATTATTGGAAATGATCGATGCAAAAGCATCCATGGTTCCGTTCAGGATTCCACTGTATACATTAGCCATTTCGATCGCCTGCTTGTTTTCAGTAATGACATCCTCCAGAAGATCTGTGTCCTCCGGATACTTCTTGATGCTGTCTATCTTCAGAAGCTTCTCCAGCACAACCTCATTGGACCGGAGGGATGTGATAAAATAGGTCAGGGATTTCTGCAGCTCCAGAAGTTCGATCAGCTCCTCATTTCTTGTGGAAAGATGCAGTTTTTCTTCCACCTGCTCACTCTTCTTGTCGATGATACGCAGATAACGCAGGTACATACTTGCATTTCTGTAAAGGATCTGAAAGATAAAACGTGTCTTCATATAGGTAAAAAAGCTGCGGACCCTTCCCTCCATAAATCTGGTCAGAACCGGCGTGTCCTCCAGACAGATGGTAATGATCATGGAACCGGTAACAATGATACCAAGAGGAATGGTTCCATACCAGTCCTTATCATTACGTTCCTCGATCATAGGAACATCTACCAAGATCAGTGTATAATTATCCTCAACTTCGATACGTGACCGTTCTTCCTCATCCAAAGGGGACCGCAGATCGTCAACCTCTATATCAAACTTCTCGGAAAATTCAAAAATCTCTGTTGCCGTCGGATTCGTCAGCGCAATCCAGCAGCCTTCCTCCGGTTCCTGTATCTGGTGGATGGCCCCGTCTATTGTCTTATAAATCCTTACCACGATTCCCACTTCCCTTCTTTTGCTTTACTTTTGCCTAAGCAAAATTCTTTTTTATTATAAATAGTCAAAATAGCTTTGTCAATTCATACATTTTCATTTTAAAAAAGCTTTTTTATAATTTCACAGAATCTTTACATAAGCATTTGCCCCTTCTTTACATTTTTTCCGGCTTCCTATATAATGATTCCAGAATTCCAACGAAAGGAAGTTATACAAATGAGTCAGTCATCATTCGGAAAAAAATTCGTGGTTACCACCTGGGGCGAGTCCCACGGTAAGGCCATCGGTGCAGTTCTTGACGGCTGCCCGGCAGGTCTTTCTCTCTGCGAGGAAGATATCCAGGTGTTCCTTGACCGCAGAAAACCGGGACAGAGCCGCTATACAACAGCACGTAAGGAAGGTGACCTGGTAGAGATCCTTTCCGGTGTCTTCGATGGAAAAACTACCGGAACTCCGATCTCCCTTCTGATCCGAAACACAGACCAGCGTTCCAGAGATTATGGAAATATCGCATATTCCTACCGTCCGGGACATGCAGATTATACTTTTGACCAGAAATACGGGTTCCGTGATTACCGGGGCGGCGGACGTTCTTCAGGAAGAGAAACTGCCGGACGGGTGGCAGCCGGCGCAATTGCCATCAAGCTGCTTAACGAACTTGGCATCACATTTACTACTTATGCGAAATCTATCGGACCTGTGGAGATACGATCCTTTTCAGAAGATGAGATCCGCAACAACGCACTTTGCATGCCAGATGCAGACGCAGCAGAGAAGGCTTCTGCTTATCTGGAAGAATGCCTTAAAAATCAGGACAGCGCAGGTGGAGTGATCGAATGCCGGATCAAAAATGTTCCTGCCGGCCTTGGGGACACTGTTTTTGACAAACTGGATGCAACTCTTGCCCATGCGATCATGTCCATCGGTGCTGTGAAAGCAGTAGAAATTGGTGACGGAATTCAGGTGACAAAGCTTACCGGTTCCGCTGACAACGATGGTTTTTCACAGAAAGACGGCGTCATTACCAAGACTTCCAACCATGCAGGCGGTATTATGGGCGGCATGAGCGACGGAAGCGATATTATCCTTCGCGCCCACATCAAGCCTACCCCCTCTATCAGCCAGCCACAGTCCACTGTCACCAACAAGGGGGAGAATCTGGAGCTTGAGATCAAAGGACGCCATGATCCAGTAATCGTACCCCGTGCAGTTGTTGTAGTGGAAGCTATGGCAGCACTTACGATCACAGATGCGCTTTTTAATAACATGAGTGCACGTATGGACCGCATCCATGAATTTTATCACAGATAAATGTCTGTTTGGATAAATGATCCTCAAACCGATATCTGGTGCTACACAAAAACAGACTCAGGGCTATGCTATTGCTCGTCCCTGAGTCTGTTTTTTGTTATATCTTTTAATTTTCAGCTGAATCTGCCTGGTCTTCCCACTCATCCGGTACAGGCCAGATATGGATACAGTTCGGTGTCTCAATCTTTCTTGGTTTCTCGTTCATCATAATAATATTCTTCTCATAATCAACAGTGAATACTGTAATGCTGTTGCTTCCATGATTAGCAATGGCAATGTGCTTATTATCCGGGAAGATCATCAGGTCTTTCGGATAATCACCGCTGATCGGAAGTGTGAATTTCTTTGTCAGAAGGCCTGTCTTCTGGTCTACTGCGTACATCGTAACCGTATTTTCACCTGCTGTTGTACAGAAAAGATATTTACCGTCTGCAGACATGGATATACCAGAGGCGGCATTATGGATCGCATCATTTGCATCTTCTTTTCCAAGAGTAGTGATGCTCTGAAGCAGCTCGAATTCCGGGTTCTTGCCACTTCCGTCATAGCTGTATACCTTTACTTCGTTGCTCAGCTCGAAAAGAAGATATGCAAATCTTCCGTCATCACTGAAACGGATGATACGCGGACCGCTCTCTCTCGGGCAACGGAGGATATCAACAAGTTCCAGCTTATCCTTCTTCTTGTTGATGCGATAAATCTTCACCTGATCGATTCCGTTATCTACCGCGCAGAGATATTTATTATCCGGTGTGGGGCGGACACAGTTTACATGCGGACGGAAGTTACGCTCTGCCACACTTCCAAGTCCTTTGTGAAAAACGCCGTCCATAACACTTCCCAGTCGTCCGTCTTTATGTGTATGTACAACTGTTACCTTGCCGTCATGATAACCAGCCACATAAAGATATCTTCCATCCACGTCTGTTGCAAGATAGCATCCCCTCATACCATTGATGTCTACACTGTTAATACGGGAAAGATCACCATTCTTATCTCTGCGGAATACGGCTACACCTTCATCCTCAATGGAGTACAGATATTTACCGTTCTTGGATACTGCCAGATGAGAAGCATTACTTACTTCCACCTCGCTGCGCTCTGTAAGTTTTCCGTTCTCTACATCTACATCATATACCTGAATTCCTTTACTGGTTCCATGGGTATAAGTTCCCACGTAAGCCACGTACCTTTTTTTTCCCATAAGTTCTGGCCTCCTGCTTTCACATTCGTTGCGTATTTTTGTGTTTATTTTATCACAAAGTTCCTGCAAGGACAAGTTATCATCCTGTTATCTTTTGTGTAATTTCTTATGCAAAGCTGCTGTTTTTTACAGATCTCCCAGCGCACCACGCATTGCCTCCAGAGTCTCATCAATAACTTCGTCTGTATGTGCTGTGGAAAGGAACATTGCCTCAAACTGTGATGGTGCAAGATGAATACCACGTTTCAACATTCCCTTGAAGTATTTTGCAAAAAGATCAAGATCAGAAGTTTTTGCAGAAACATAGTCTTTTACTTCCTGATCCGTGAAGAAAATACTTGCCAGGGAAGAATCATAATTCACCTGATATGGAAGGCCTTTTTCCTCAACGATCTTCTTTAATCCACCGTAAAGCTTCTCTCCTTTTGTTTTCAGCTCTTTATAAACTTCCTGATGCTCATAGAGGTATTTCAACTGTGTGAATCCTGCTGCCATGGCAACAGGATTTCCGCTTAATGTACCTGCCTGATATACAGGACCGCATGGAGAAATAAGATCCATGATCTCCTTACGTCCGCCGTATGCACCAACCGGCATACCTGCTCCGATGATCTTTCCGTAAGTTACAAGATCCGGACGAATGCCAAAATACTCTGCTGCACCGCCAAAAGCAAGACGGAATCCTGTGATAACCTCATCAAAGATCAGCAGACAATTATGCTCATCGCAGAGTTCACGAAGTCTCTTAAGGAATCCCGGTTTTGGAGGAACAACGCCCATGTTGGCTCCTACAGCTTCCACGATCACTGCTGCCACATTTCCTTCTTCCTGTTTGAGAAGTGCTTCCACACTGGCTGCATCATTATAGGTTGCTGTCATGGTATCCTGTGTACATCCTTTCGGAACACCTGCACTGTCCGGAATACCGCTTGCCATCACACCGGAACCGGCACTTACCAGAAGGCAGTCGCTGTGTCCGTGATAGCATCCTGCGAATTTAATGATCTTATCTTTTCCTGTGTATCCTCTTGCAGCACGGATGGCACTCATAACAGCCTCTGTTCCTGAGTTTACCATACGGATCATATCTACATGAGGAATGTGCTCACAGATGAACTCTGCGATCTCCACCTCAATACCTGTAGCGCATCCGAAACTTAAGCCATTCTCACAGGCCTTGATCACGCTCTCGCGGATCTCCGGGAAATTATGTCCCAGGATCATCGGTCCCCAAGAATCAATATAATCTACATAACGGTTGCCATCTACATCATAAATATAGCATTTATCTGCTTTTTCAATAAAACGAGGTGCCTCGCCAATAGCTCCGTAAGATCTTACCGGACTGTTTACGCCGCCCGGGATTCTTTTTACTGCACGCTCAAATAACTGTTCTGATCTTGTCATCAACCGATTCTCCCTTCATCCATAAGTCTTGCAAGAAGTTCTGCATAATAAGTAAGATAAACCTGTGCTCCTGAACGGAATGCTCCGGTAGCCATCTCGCCTACGATCCTCTCCTCATCGATCCAGCCATTTGCTGCTGCGGCTTTTACCATTGCGTACTCACCGCTGACGCTGTATGCTGCAACCGGTACGTTTGTTGCCTCTTTTACCTGCCAGATCATATCCTGGTATGCAAGAGCCGGTTTTACCATAATAATATCAGCACCCTCTTCCACATCTGCGAGGGCCTCTTTCAGTCCCTCTCTGCTGTTGTGTGGATCCATCTGGTAACTCTTTCTGTCGCCAAAGGCCGGAGCTGAATCTGCTGCTTCACGGAACGGGCCGTAAAACGCAGAAGCATATTTTACAGCATAGGACATGATCGGTGTTGTGTAATGTCCTGCTTTATCCAGGCATTCTCTGATCGCTGCAACACGGCCATCCATCATGTCAGAAGGAGCTACCATATCAGCACCTGCCTCTACATGGGAAAGAGCTGTTTTTGCAAGAAGGTCCAGAGTCTTGTCGTTATCTACATCATGTCCGCAGAGAACGCCGCAGTGGCCGTGGGAAGTATACTCACACATGCACACATCTGTTACATAATAAAGCTCCGGGAATTTCTCTTTTGCAACGCGAAGTGCTCTCTGTACGATTCCTTCCGGATCGTATGCGCCGCTTCCTGTTTCATCCTTATGATCCGGGATACCGAAAAGCATAACACTTCCGACACCTGCTTTTGCAAGCTGCTCCAGCTTATATGGGAGACGGTCCAGACTGTAGCGGTACTGTCCTGTCATGGACGGAATTTCTTCTTCCTTATTCTCGCCTTCCATTACGAACATCGGATACATAAGAGAAGATTTATCCATTCTTGTCTCACGCACCATCTTGCGAAGATACTCTCCGTTTCTTAATCTTCTTGGTCTTTTTGTCAGTTCCATGATCATTCGCTCCTTTTCATATCCTCCACCAGTTTGACAAGACTGTCAATGGTGGCTTTTTCTGCCATATATGCTTTCATTCCAAAACTCTCCGCTGCTGCTTTGGTCTGTTTTCCGATGCAGGCTGCCTTGACTTTTGAATAATCCAGTCCTTTTGTTCCTTCCGCAAAGCCTTTCACTGTGGAAGCACTTGTAAATACTGCACAGCTGATCTCGCCGTTCTCAAATTCCTTCTTCTCGTCAATAAGCTGACTCGCCTCATAAACGGTCTGATAAGTCGGAATATCAGAAACAGACGCGCCTGCCTCTGTAAGAAATGCAGTAAGCTTCTCATTTCCTTTTTCAGCACGGGGGATCAGGATCTTCTCGTCTCCGGAAAGGATCTCTGCAAGCTCTTTTCCAAGGGTGTCGCCATCATATTCAGACGGCACGAAATCTGCAAGAAGGCCACGCTCCTTCAGAGCTTTTTTTGTTCCCTCTCCGATCACTGCCAGACGGATATTTCCCATAGCACGGATATCTTTTCCGTAACGGATCAGCTCCTCAAAGAATACTCTTACTCCCGTAGGACTTGTAAATACCAGCCACTGATATGTTTCAAGCTTCGAAAAAGCTTCATGGAGGAGGTTCTGATCCTCCATTGGCACAGTACGGATAGCCGGAAGTTCCAGTACCTCCGCGCCTTTTTCACGAAGTTTGTCTGCTGTTCTGGAAATCAGTTCCTTCGGTCTTGTAACAAGAACCTTCCAGCCTGCAAGAGGCAGTTCCTCATACCAGCCGAATTTCTCAGCCAGTGTACAGACTTTGCCCACAACAATAATAGCCGGCGTCTCGATTCCCTGACGCTTCACTTCTTCTTCCAGAGTGGAAACTGTAGCCACGATGCGTTTCTGTCCTGCTGTGGTTCCCTTCTGGAGGATCGCTGCCGGCATATTTTTATCCATTCCTGCATTCATAAGTCCTGTACAGATATCCGGAAGTGCGGACACACCCATAAGAAATACCAGAGTACCTTTTGTGTCAACAAGAGCGTGGAAATCAATGTCGTACTCCTTTTCTGCACGCTTATGTCCCGTAATAATGTGCACAGAAGAACAGAAATCTCTGTGTGTCACCGGAACTCCATTGTATGCAGGAACTGCGATGGAAGAGGTAACTCCCGGAACCACCTCATAAGCGATTCCGTTCTCCTCAAGAAGTTCCAGCTCCTCGCCACCTCTTCCGAAAAGAAAAGGGTCTCCGCCTTTCAGTCGTACTACGCGATGTCCTTTCTGCGCCTCCTCAAGAAGCACCTGATTGATATCCTCCTGGCGCATGATGTGATGGCTGGCACGTTTTCCCACGTTGATCAGCTTCGCCTCTGCCGGGATCCGTGACAGTACGCCCTGTCCCACAAGGCTGTCGTAAACAACCACATCTGACTGCTCCAGAACTTTAAGACCTTTTAATGTAAAAAGACCGATATCGCCAGGGCCTGCGCCTACAAGCCAAACTTTTCCTGTTTTCATTCTTTATTTTCTCCTTTTTCCCGAAGAGTTTCTGCAAGCTCTCTGCCAAGTTTCTCTGCATCTTTTCTCTGTCCACGCAGAGTTCCTGTTACATAGGAACCGTCTTTTTCATTGTAGTAAAGACCGCGGAGATAAATCTCTTCCGCATAAACTTCCGCATGAGCTGCCACAGGTGAAGAACATCCACCATCCAGAAGTTTCACAAAAGCTCTTTCCGCACTTCCTGCTGCCCAGGCATCTGCATCACAATAACCATCAAGAAATCCGTAATCTTCCCCTTTACGGCCCTGCACAGCAAGGATTCCCTGGCCTGCCGCCGGAATGATCTCATCTGCTGTAAAATACCGGTTGATACGTGCCTCAAGTCCCAGTCGCTTAAGTCCTGCCGCTGCCAGGATCAGGCCACTGTACTGGCCTTCATCCAGCTTACGAAGTCTTGTCTGGAGATTTCCGCGGATACTCTTCACTTCCATATCCGGATATATTTTTTTCAGCTGCAGAGTTCGTCTTAAACTGGAACATCCAAGAGGTTTATTCTTGTCCAGTTCTGTAACGCCCTCCGGAAGTACCAGCACATCTCTCGGGTCTTCTCTTCTGGAAAATGCCAGAAGCGGCAGCTCTTCCGGTACTTCCATTGGCATATCTTTAAGGCTGTGTACAGAAAGAATGCTTCTTCCATCCATCAGTGCTTTGTCCAGTTCTTTTACAAAGAGACCTTTCCCTCCTACTTTATCCAGGGTGCGGTCAAGGATGATATCTCCGGTGGTCTTCATGGTAAGTATTTCCACCTCAAGTTCCGGATCCTGTTTCTTTATATAGTCGCGGACCATTTCGCTCTGGAGCACTGCAAGCTTGCTCTCTCTGCTTCCGATCACGATCTTATTCTTCTTCATCGTCCTGCTCCTCTAATACTTTTTCCAGTGCTTTCTGGATCTCTTCCCGTATGCGCTTCGCTTTCTTATGGTCAAGGCCACTGGCTGTAACACCTACAACCATCTCATCCCGCATATAAACACCCGGAAAATAAAAATCACAGGCTTCTCTGTCGGAAGCTACATTCACATAAATACCCTCTTCACGACAGACACGGTGGATCTCATCGTTTAATTTCCAGTCATTGGTGGCTGCGATCACCATATATGCGGCTGCAAAATCAGAACGTTTCACAGGCCGGTTATGTAAGGTTATTGTTCCTGCCTTTCCAAGATCCATCAGTTCCTGTGTAACTTTCGGTGCCACCACAGTAATATTTCTTGTAAATTTCAGAAGTGTACGCACTCTTCTTGTGGCGATCTTGCCGCCTCCTGCCACAACGATGTTCTTATCTGACAAATCTATAAACATGGGGAAATAAGGTTTATTCTTCATAAAGTTTCTCCAGTCCTTCCACACATTCCAGAAAAGCATCCTGGTTCAGGCTGTCCCTGAGTCCGAAGATCAGCTTGTTCACAACTTTTCCGGCCGCAGTATCCACTGCTTTTTTTAATTTTTCTCTGTCTGAGTCTTCCATCGGAGTCTTACGGAAAATCTTGTCGATCCTTAAATTCAGATCCTCCACTGCATCAGCTCTGATCTCCTGGATACGCGGAATAATATCCCGTCCGTCCAGCCACTGAAAAAACTCATCCATCTGTGCTTTTACGATCGCACCGGCTGCCTCCAGATTATCTGCAAGCTCCTTCGGTGTCTCACTGACACGGAAACTGTCCATATCATAAAGCGTCAGATTTTCTTTCTTTCCGATCTCCGGGTCAATATCTCTTGGCACTGCCAGATCAATCAGTATCATAGGCCGCTCCAGTCTCACATCCTCAAACAGCTCTTCTGTCAGTGTATAGTTCGGACTTGCCGTTGCACTGACGACCAGATCACATTCCGGCAGATAATCCATTCTCTCACCATAATTGATCCTGCTGCATCCAACCGGGATATTTACCACGCCGCTTCTGTACTGACGAATGGTGACCGTTACATCAGCTCCTGCTTCTCTTAATGTCTGTGCCGCCTCTTACCCATCTCGCCGTTTCCGATCACCATACAGACCTTATTACGTATGTGATATCCGCCCTCTTCCAGAAATCGGATGGCCTGATCGG
>ENA-OPYX01000669-OPYX01000669.1-human-gut-metagenome-genome-assembly--contig:-NODE-669-length-19971-cov-11.705453_pt1 | contig 19971 bp, 18 predicted proteins | sample MGYA00242639_ERZ504486 | MGnify/ENA primary metagenome ERZ504486 (study PRJEB26092, sample SAMD00036296) | human gut metagenome | host: Homo sapiens | study: EMG produced TPA metagenomics assembly of... | reverse complement strand
GAGAAATAGAATTTCCTTTTAAAACCATTTTAATTGCTTTAACTTTAAATTCATTTGAGTATTTAGTCATAAAAAAACTGCACCTCCAAAAGTTGTTTTGTGTCCAACTTTTGGGGTGCAGTTCATTTAATTATCGTTGACAAGCAACTGTTCCTGCTCTACCTGGTAAATATCCATGATAAACTTCACATTCTTTGATATTAGGAACATGTTTACCTTCTTCTAGTTTTACAAATTCATAACCAAGTTTTTTGGCTTTTTTGATGAAATCATGAAGAATAGGTAATTGTTTTAAGCCTTCCATTTCTGAATGGATAGTTAAAACATTAAATTCTTGATCGCAATGACTTAGCCAATAATCATTGATATTTTCTTCAGTGATTAATTTATTATCTAAAGTACTACCTAAACATTCATCCATAGTGAGCAATGTTCCTGGAATTTGTAATGGCAAATATTTTTTATCATTCATGATAGGATAAAATGGATAATATCCGCGAACATCACTGCAATAATCAAAACCTAATTCTTGTTGAACTTTTAAACTGCGAGGAGTTACTTGCCAGCCAGGAGCAGCACAAGCTTTAGCTTTAAAGCCAGCGATTTTTTCAAAGAGATTAATGGCTTTGGTCAATTCGTCTTTTATAGTATCTTCAGATAAGAAAGGCAATTTATCTTGCCAATAGACATGGTCCCAACAATGAATACCACATTCGTGATTTTCTTTGATAGCACGAAGAAATGGCATAGGATTTGGTTCGACGATATGAGGTGCAGGCAAAATTGTACCGTACATCATAGTTTTAAAACCATAGGTGCTAGGCGCTTTAGTGCGTAGCATTTTAGTTAAAAAACCTTTGCGAAAGATACGGCGAATGGCTTTACCAGAATTGTCAGTACCCATGGAGAAAAAGAAAGTAGCTTTGATATTTTCTTGTTTAAAAACATCAAGCATGCGAGGTACACCTTCATCATAGCCACGTTTTGTATCTACATCAATTTTTATAGCAATTTTTTTAGCCATAATATCCTCCAAATTTTATATTTTAGTTAAAAAGCCATCGCCACTAGCAAATGCTGAGGCAATGGCTTTGATTTTTATAAATAATAATTAAGCTTTATCTAAATTTTTAGCATACCATTCAAGTGTATAGTGGATTGCTTCACGAAGTGTAGCTTTTGGTTTCCAACCGAGGCGAGTTTCCATTTTTTTCACAGATGGCAATCTATCTTGCATATCATCATAGTTTTTACCGTAATATTTATCGGAGTCCATAACGATAAATTCTACTTTATCGGCTTTATCTTTGAATTCAGGGAATTTTTTCATTTCATCAACAACGATTTCAGCCATTTCTTTGATGGAATAGTTGTTTTCTGGATTACCAATATTGAAGATTTGTCCTTCTGCTTGGTCATCTTTATTAGTGATGATATCGATTAAACCTTGCACGCCATCGCCTACCCAAGTAAAGCTACGACGTTGAGCACCACCATTTACAAGTGTTATTTTGCCAGTGTACAAAACATCATAGATGAATTGAGTGATAGAACGACCTTTATGTTCACTTGCATCTTTGAAGCTATCAAGGCGAGGTCCTACCCAGTTAAATGGACGGAATAAAGTGAATTTAAGCCCCATTTCTTGACCAAAAGCGAAGATTACTCTATCCATCATTTGTTTACTACAACTATAAATCCAACGGCTCTTAGATACAGGACCTAAGATTAAATTACTGTTATCTTCGTCCATGACTTTATTGTTAGGATCAGGCATACCATATACTTCAGAAGTTGAAGGGAAGATAACGCGTTTACCATATTCAGCACATTTACGAACCATTTTTAAGTTTTGTTCAAAATCAAGTTCGAATGTCCAAAGTGGACGAGTTATATAATAAGCTGGGCGAGCGATACCGATTAATGGTAAAAGAACATCACATTCTTTAATTTGTTCATTAAGCCAAGCTTCTTCTTTGAAGATATCGCCTTTTTTCATAGAAAAGCGAGGATTATCCAAGAATTGAGTGATATTATTATCTGCTAAGTCAAAACCTTGAATTTCCCAGTCTGTTTGAGCAAGTGCCATTTCAAGGAAATGAGAGCCAATAAAACCGTTTACACCAGTAACAAAAATTTTCATATGATAAATACTTCTTTCTATCTTTATTTATAATAGTTTATTCAAGTTCGAATTTAGTACCGATTGGCAATAAATCAGTAAATGCTTTAGCATCTAATTCAGTTTCATTTTCAAATTGTAATTTTTCTAGTTGAAGTAGACCTTTTCCAGTGCCAATGCAAAGTGGATTAGTGCTTACAATTTCGCCGATATTTCCTGTTCCTTCGATTGGTTTTGCCCACCAGATGAATAATTTTTTATTATTCACATAGGTAAAAGCTCCAGGAAAAGGATGTGTAACGCCGCGGATGAGATTATATAAACTAACGGCGTCTTTAGAAAAATCCAATAAACCATCTTTAGGGCGACGTCTGCCAAATTTTGTGGCTTGTGTATCATCTTGTGGTGTTAAAGTAATAGTACCTGCCTCTATTTTTGGCAAACAATATTTGATGATTTCACTAGCGATTTTACTAACTTTGATGAAAACATCTAAAGATGTATCTGTAAAGGCTATATCAAATCCACGCTGGTCTACAATATCACCTTCATCGGCTTTTTCTGTCATGAGATGAAGTGTGGCACCAGTGTGTGTTTCACCATTTACTACAGCCCAATTGATACATGTTTGACCGCGATATTTAGGCAATAGAGCACCATGAAGATTATAAGCACCTAAACGTGGTTTTAAAATGATTTCATTAGGAATTAAACGGCGAAAATAGAAAGAGAAGATGATATCTGGATTTAAATTTAAGATATAATTAGTAGCTTCTTCATCTATTTTTTTTGGTCTAAATACAGGGATATTATTAGCCTTAGCTAAATCATATACAGAATGAAACCATATTTCTTCATCAGGGTCATCTTGATGGGTATATACAGCTAAAATATTAGCTTTAGCTTCTATTAAAGCTTTAAGACAAGTATATCCAGGTTCACTATAGGCAAATACTACAATAGAAGGTCTATTCATCTTCTTTAGCACCGTCCTCATATATTTTTCTGATTATATAATGTGGTCGTTGCTGAATTTGTTTATAAATTCTACCAGTATATTCGCCAATGATACCAAGTGCCATAATAGTTGCACCGATCAAGAAGAAGTTTATAGCCATTAAAGTGAAGACACCATCAGCTTCTGGTCCGACAATAATACGGCGTAAAATCAAATATAAGAAAAAGATAATACTTAAAAGGGAGATACCCATACCGCTCATTGTAACCATTTGTAGTGGAGCTATAGAAAAGCTTGTCATTAAGTCAAAATTTAGGCGAAGCAAACGGAAAAAGCTATATTTAGATTCGCCAAATTCGCGTTCGCGATGACTGACTGGGATTTCTATAGGATTTACTGCAAATTTTTGACCTAAAGCAGGAATGAAAGTAGTGCTTTCACGACTTTGAACGATGATATCGACAATGCGACGACTATATCCGCGGAGCATACAGCCATAATCGCTGATATGCAAACCACTGATGCGATTAGTCATTCTGTTTACAAAGCGAGAGGCTACTTTTCTAAATAAAGGGTCATGACGATTTTGACGACATGTGCCGACTACATCATAGCCTTCATCCATTTTGGCAATGATTTTAGGGATTTCTTCTGGCGGATTTTGAAGGTCAGCATCTAAAGTAATGATGTATTTTCCACGAACATTAGCAAAACCAGAAGTGATTGCCATATGCTGACCAAAATTACCATTTAAATCAATGACGCGAACAGTTTTTTCATGCTCTTTTTGAAAGTCATAGAGCATGGCAAATGATTTATCACGACTGCCATCATTGATAAAGATTATTTCAAAACTACGCTGTAAATTTTCCATTACAGGATAGAGTTCTTTAAATAATTGAGGGAGAGATTCTTCTTCATTGTAAACTGGAATTACAATGGAAATTTCAGGACTTCCTAGCATTTTTTAGTTATCAGCCTTTCATACCACAGATTTCTTTGATTGCTTCGATAACATCTGTTACATCTTCATCAGTCATTGCAGGGAAGAGTGGTAAAGAAACAATACGTTCAGATACATATTCAGAGTTTGGTAAATCGCCAGCTTTAAGACCAGTGAGTTCGCCAAAGCAAGTAAATAAATGAAGTGCTTGATAATGGTAAGCTGTACCGATATTTTTAGCACTCATTTTTGCCATGAAATCATCACGACTAAAACCGAGTTCATCAATATCAATTAGAGGTGTGTATATATGCCAAGAATGAACATTGCCTTCTTCGATTTTTGGAGGAAGGATTAAACCACGTACGTCTTTTAATTCTCTTTGATAGCGAGCTACGATTTCACGACGACGATTATTGAATTCTTCAAGATGAGTGAGCTGGTCGCGACCGATAGCAGCTTGAATATCCATCATTTGATATTTTAAACCTGGACGGAAAATATCATAATGAGCTTTACCATTTGCTTGATAACGGTTCCAAGCCCCTTTACTCATACCATTTTGACGTTGCATAGACATGAGTTCAGCTGCTTCTTCATCATTTGTGCAAATCATGCCACCTTCACCAGTTGTGATATTTTTTGTTGGGTGGAAGCTAAATACAGCAATATGACGAGCACCACGACCAAAGCCGATTTTTTTACCTTTATATTCTGCACCAAGAGCATGAGCGGAGTCTTCGATAATGCCAAGATTATATTTTTGTGCAAGAGCTTCAAGTGCATCCATATCGCAAGGGCGACCTGCAAAATGAACAGGAATGATAGCTTTTGTTTTTGGTGTGATAGCTTCTTCAATTTTATTTATATCAATATTGAATGTATGAGGGTCAATATCTACTAAGACAGGTTTACCACCAGCAAATACGATTGCATTTACAGTGCTAGCAAATGTCATAGGTGTAGTAATGACTTCATCACCAGGCTCGATAAGTGCCATTACAGCGAGGTGTAAACCGGCAGTAGCAGAGTTTACGGAGATACCAAATTTGCAACCTACATAATCAGCAAATTTTTGTTCAAAATCTACTGTTTTAGGGCCCATAGCGAGCCAACCTTTACGAATAGAGTCTGCTACATCAGCAATAGCTTCTTCGCTAACCATAGGTTTAGCAAAAGGTAAAAATTCTTTACGCATTGAAATATTCCTCCAAATCATTTAACTATTAATTATTTATTAATCAAAATAGTATATGACCCTTCAGTTAATACTTGTTTCGCTGGAGAAGTCAATACATTGAGACATTTATCTTTATAACGTTCTTTAACCACAATTATAATACGCTTTTGACTGTTCCACAAATCATTTAACTCTTTGCCATTGAAAAACCAACCTGCACCACTTGGATGTTCAGAGCCAAACTCAAGTTCACCTTTGAAATCAGCAAGGGCAACTCGTTGATTAGTGTAATATGGTATGCCGTGATAAAAATCGCCATAATTTACAATTAAAGCGTCTTGTGGATTTAATTCATTGACTTTTTTGGCTTACATAATATGCAGATTGATTATTGTGTACTTGTTGTTGAACATCATGAAGACCTAAACCAAAGAAAAATCCCATGACACAAAGAACACTTACAGTGCAACGAAATCTTTTTGTTTTTATCCAAACAAAAATAGAGGCAATAGTACCGATGAATAATGCTGCTGTGAGTAAACCACCTTCGGCAATGAATTCATCAATTGTCAAATAATTAGAACTTAAGACATAGCCGACTAAAGCTCCGACAAAAGCTAAGCATAAGATGCTATTGATTAAAAAGCTATGACTAAGCCAAGAATTTTCATCTTCAAAACGTTTGATGGAAGCTGCAATTAAAATAGCAAGTGGCATCCAGCAAGGCATAATATATGGTACTAATTTAGAATCAGAAATAGAGTAAAAAATGAAAATGATAAAGAACCATAATAATAAGAAGATGATATCAAAGCGATTGCGCTGAGATGTTGTTTTACGAATAACACCTTTTTTACTAAATAAAGATAATAAAAATCCAGTCCAAGGTAACATGCCGATGATTACAAATGGAATGAAGAACCACCAAGGCTGGAATCTATCGTGCATTTTAGTTGTAAAACGCAAGAAATGCTCACGAACAAAGAAGAAATAAAAGAAATCATGGTTTGCTTGGCAAACAAGATAAAACCATGGAATAGTAACGATGAGAAAAGCTAAAATTCCAGGTAGATAAAATAATTTTAAGAATAAACGAGGTCTTTTTGTTAAAATTGTGTACCAAAATAAAATACCAAATGGTAAGATTATGGCAACTAAGCCCTTAGTTAAAACACCAAAGCCCATGGCGATATAAAAGGCAACAAGCCATTTTTTCTTTTCTGTGCGTTCAAAAGCATAGAAAAATACCATACAGGCTGTCATAAATAAAGTCAGAGCCATATCTAAAATATTAATTGAGGCAACGATTAAATTTAAACAAGATGTGGCTAGAATAGCACTAGCGAGTAGACCTACTTTGCGAGAATACATCATTGTGCCTAAAAATCCAGCAAGACCAACGCAACCGATAGCTGATAATGCAGGCAAGATACGTCCGGCAAATTCTGTAACGCCAAAAATTTTCATCATGATGGCAGTAAACCAATATTGAAAAGCAGGTTTTTCAAAGTATTCTACGCCGTTTAAATGTGGAGTGATAAAATCGCCACTAAGTAACATTTCACGAGGTATTTGATTGTAACGACCTTCATCAGGATCCATTAAATGATAAGAGCCTAAATGGGCTAAATAGAGATAAAAAATAGCTAAAACAAATATTCCCAACAGTAATTTTTATTTTTTAGACAAAAATCACGCAAGAAAAAACCTCCTAGATAAATGATTTTAAAAATATGTTTAAACTATATAATTATACTATTTTTTATATTTCTCTACAATCAAGATATAGTATAGATATCTAAAATGATTTTTTCCTGAAAGAATAATATAAGATAGCGAAGATTTTTTTGATTTTTGCTGTAAGATTGTACTAGATGTGTTAAGATTAATAATTGATAAATAAAGGGAGATGAAATTTTGACAAATTTATTATTGATATTAACAGGTGTATTGTTAAATGCAGCTGCTCAATTGGTTTTAAAAAAAGGAATGTCGCAGATAGGAAGCATACAAGTAGATATTAATTCTATATTGACCATGGTTTTAAAAGCTAGCACAAATATTTATGTATGGTCTGGGCTTATTTTCTATGTGATAAGTTTTGTTGTTTGGCTTATGGTACTTTCGCGAGTAGAAGTAAGTTATGCTTATCCATTTTTAAGCATAGGTTATATCATAGCTGCTTTTGTGGGTTATTTTTATTTTGGCGAGTCAATGACTTTGAATAAAATAGGTGGTATCATCATCATTTGCTTGGGAGTATTTTTATTATATCGTTCTTGATAAAATTATATTATTAATTTGAACATAGAAGGATTTTATGATGAAAGCTAAAAATTATGTAAAAGTAGGATTAGTAATATCTATCGTTTTGCATGTAGGGATTTTTGCTCTAGGTGGATATGTTATGAATAATATAACAAAAGAATTAAACGAAAAATCAATGCTACAATCCTCTGCTGATGAAGATATTACGTATGTAGATATTGGAATAACTCAAGAGGACGAGTCAAATGATATAGTAGTTGAAGAGGCAGAAGACATCAATGCTCAATCGGAAATAGTTGTTGATGAAGAAGAATTAGAAAAACAAAAACCACCAATAGAAACAATTAATCCACCAGAAGAAAAAAAGCCAGAACCTGTAGTAAAAAAAGAACCTAGACACAAATTTCGCACATATAAAGATACAAAAATCGTAGTTAAAGAGATATCAAAAGAAAATCTTGTATTGAATTTTAGCGATGTAAAAGATTCTAAGGATTTAATGCCAACTTATAAACATAAAGAAAAACCTGTTTATGATTATAATTTAGTACCAGAAGGCGAAGCTATTATCATAGTAGTGGAATATATCATGGACGAACAGGGCAAAATAATACAGGCTTATCCTGTGTTACCTGCTGAAAAATCTGATTTAGGTTTAAGTGAAGAAGAATATCAAGATTTAAATACAGCATGTATACAAGCTTTAGAAAAATATGAAATTATTCCACCTAAGGATAAAAGAGGAAATATTCCTCAACAGGAAAAATTTATCTTAACTCATGATGGTGCAGTAGAAAAATTTGAGTTTTAAATAAAAAATAGCATGTTAAAGGTTATGTTGAATTTCGTAATCTTTAACATGCTTTTTTATTTAGTTATGAGTGATAATTAAATATTTATTAGTTTCAAAGTAAATAACAGCATTTTCATCATTTAATTCAGTTAAACATTCTTGTTTATATTTTTGAGGAACGACTAATATCGCATGAGGATTTTGTTGCCATGTGGATAAAAATTCTTCTTTGTTAAAGAACCAGCCCTGTCCGCTATCGTGCTTAGAGCCAAATTCTAATTCACCTAGATAATCATAAATGGCAATGCGTGATTTTGTATAAAATGGTAAATCTTGAAGATAATCTTTATAGGAGATTATTAGCGTATCTTTTGTTTTTAAAGTATTTACTACTTGAGCAATTTCTTTTCCTGTGCGATGTTGAGCTACTTGTGTGATTACAGGTTGTAAAGAAAAGCTAAATAAAATAGCAGATATAGCATAAATTGCGATTATTTGTGAGAAATTTTTATATTTATACCAAGATATAAATATTATTAGATTAGAGATAAATAGTACTAAAATGATGAAACTGCCAGAAAAAATAAATTCCTCTAAACTGATAAAATCGCTTTTAATAGCTGTTACGATTAAAGCAACAATGATGAGCAGGGAAATAAAAGCGTTAATGAATAGAGCGATTTTTATTTTAGTTGTCTGATAAGAAATGTGATTTAAATGACGACTAATCAATATAGCAATAGGCATCAAACAAGGAACTATATAAGGTACGAGTTTAGAGTCAGACATGGAGTAAAAAACAAAAATTATACTAAACCATAGACATAAATAAATATATTTATGTCTATGAGGATTAGTTATAAATTTATACCATGTTCTTTTTGGTGATTTGGATAATAAAGAGGAGATAAAAAATCCAGTCCATGGAAAAATTCCTAAAATGATACAAGGTATGAAGAAATAAAAAGGTTGATAACGGTCATGAACTTTGGTTAAATAGCGTAAGAAATGTTCATGGATAAAAAAGAAATAGAAGAAGTCTGGATTATCTTTGCAAACTAAATAAAACCATGGCACACAAATCACGAGAAAAATTAATATACCGATAAGAGAAATACTTTTCAATAGTAGTTTTAAATTTTTAGTAAGCAAACAATAACAAAATATAATGGCAACGGTTAAAACAATAGCGATTAGACCTTTTGTTAAAGTACCAAAAGCCATAGAAGCGTAAAATATATATAGATATTTTGATTTTAATGTAGTACTAAATTGATAATAACTCACCATAGATAGGGTGATGAAAAAAGATATTGCCATATCTAAGATATTTAAAGAGCCTATAATTAAATAAAGAAAGGAACTGCCAATTATAATACTAGCTAGAAAACCTGTTTGGCGATTAAACATCTTAGTAGCTAAATATCCTGTTAAATATATACCCCCTAAAGCACATAGAGCAGGAAATAAACGCACGGCAAATTCATTTTCGCCAAATATATACATAAAAAAAGCTGTAATCCAGTATTGAAGAGCTGGCTTTTCAAAATACTCTACGCCATTTAAATATGGAGTAATGAAATTTTTATTAACAAGCATTTCGCGAGGAATTTCAGCATATCTGCCTTCGTCAGGGTTTATCAAGGGGTATAGACCAAGATGCCAGAGGTATAAAATTATGAAGATTATAGCTATAGTAAAAATAGAAGTTTTGTCGAGATTTTTAAAGTCGAATAATTGAGATGAAGTTTGCTGCGATTTCATAAAAATAACTCCTTTATGATTAATTTAAGAAAATCATAAAGGAGCATTCTGAAAAAAAGCTGAAGTGAAAATAAAAAGTACAATATTAATTTTTAGAGATTATTAAAGTAAAACAAGAACCTTTTTCTTTATTATTTTCAACGAGAATATTACTGTGATTTTTTTGAGCGAGTATTTGGGCTATTGATAAACCAAGACCATTACCATAATAAGTGCGAGTATTATTAGCACGATAAAATGGCTTAAATATATGCGGTAAGTCTTCAATGGATATGCCAGGACCACTATCTTTGATGGCAATTTTTATGCATTGTTTATCTTCTGTTATAGTGATAAAAATAGAACTATTTTCATCACTGTATTTAATAGCATTATCCACTAAGATGGCTAATATTTGTTCAATATGAGACATATCAGCTGTTATAAAAATATCTGGAGGGTTAGAAATTTTGAGGGTTATTTGTTTATTTTTAGCTAATAAAGAAAATTTAGTGTAGATTTTATTGATGAGATTATTGAGGTTAAATTTAGTGCTATGCACAGTTAATGTATTATTAGTATTTCTTGCAGATAATAATAAATTGTCAATGAGCTTTTTCATCTTTAAGCTTTCATCATTAATATCATCAATAGTATCTATGGAAAATTTAGAGAGATTATTTTCATCATCTGTTTTTAATACAGTTAGTCCAGACATTATAATGCTTAAAGGTGTTCGTAATTCATGAGAGGCATTGGCAATAAACTGTTTTTGTTGTTCAAATGATTGAACGACAGGTTGCATAGCTTTATTTGCCATTTTATAAGCGACATAGCGCACAAAAAATAAGGATAGAGAAATAATTATTAATAAAATGAAGAATATGCGAATTTGTTCACGCACCCAATGAGTTATTTCTATGCCAACATAGACTTCACCTAAAAATATATTATTTTCTAAGAGTGGATAGCGCATATAAATTAAATATTTCAAATGGCGATTATCAACTAAATTAAAATCAAAATATACCTTATGAAAAGAAAGTGAATTATCATTAATAATTTTAGTGATAGATTTTTCAGACCATTCCATATTATTATGTTCAAATACTAATTGATGGTCTTTAGTATATCCATAGATGAAAATTTTATTGAAATAATTATCTTCTTCAGGTGAGTTATCATCATCATTTAGGAAAATTTTTTAAATCCTTAGTATTGATTTTATAAAATAAGTCTTCACTTTCTTCAATAGCGAGCATTTTTATATGAGATAATTGGCTTTTATACGATATAGAAAAACCTACAATATATAAAGAAAATGATACAAATAATAATAGTAATATAGTAAGATAGCAATAATCTTTAACGATTTTTTCTTTGAATTTTGTAAACATATTATATATCCATTTCAAATTTATAACCGATACCACGAATGGTATGGATACAATCACTTAATGATAATTTAGTTAATTTTTGACGTAGAGATTTTATTGTTACATCTAAAGTATTGGAATTTATATTAGTATCGTATCCCCAGATTTTATCAATAATTTGTTCACGAGGTAGAATTTGATGTATATTTCTAATTAATAGTTCCATGAGTTGATTTTCTCTAGGGCTTAAAGATACTTCTATTTGTTTATAAGTCAAAATAGCATTACAACAATTTAATTTTAGATTTTTATATTCAATGATATCATTATAAAATGTTTTGTTGATGCGACGAGATAGAGCTCTTATTCTAGCTAGTAGCTCTGGAAATTCAAATGGTTTGGCTAAATAGTCATCGGCTCCACTATCTAGACCATCGATTTTATCTTCAAGAGAATCCCTAGCTGTCAGCATTAAAATAGCAGTTTGATTATTTTTGGCTCGCAGATATCTACATACTTCGATACCGGATTTTAAAGGCATCATCCAATCTAAAATGATGATATCATAGTCGGATAAATTAGCATAATCAATAGCATCTTGTCCATTATATACACAATCTACAATGTAATTTTCTTTTTTTAGAAGAAAATCAATCATTTTAGATAGTCTTTTATCATCTTCAGCAAATAATATTCGCATAGAAACACCTACTTTTTTAATTTAATATTATGAAGTATATGATATTTAATATTTTATAGTATTGGCATATAAAAATAAATATAGCGTGAAATTTTACTTTTATTTTATTTAAATATATTTTGTTACATATTTTTTACATATCTTTAATATGGTTTTTACAAACTATTAATTTTGATTTAAAAAAATCTTTTTATAATAGTAACCGTTTTGAAATATTTCTCTGAAAAATTAATCGGAGTTATTTTGAGCAAATTTGTTTTTACTTTTTTTAGGTAAAGTATATTAATCATTTTTGGAGGAATATTTAATGTTTAAGAAAAAGCTTATTACAAGTGCAATCACCGCAAGTTTAATGATGGGAATAGCAAGTACATCTTTTGCAGCAACTAATCCATTTAGTGATGTGCCAGCTGATAGTTGGGCATATGATGCAGTTACTACACTTGCTAATGATGGCGTGATTGATGGCTATCCAGATGGTACATATCAAGGTCAAAATACTATGACTCGTTATGAAATGGCACAGATCGTAGCACGAGCTATGGCAAGAACTGATCTTGAAAAAGCAGACAAAGCAATTGTTGATAAATTGGCTGTTGAATTTGCTGATGAATTGGATAATTTAGGTGTGCGCGTTGCAGATTTAGAGAAAAAATCCGACAATATGAAATGGAAAGGCGAATTAAAATATAAATATTCGCAGGAAAATCATGATGAAGGAAAAGATAAACGCTCTAATAAATTAGAATTTAAACTTGAACCAAAAGCTTATATTGGTGATAGTGATTGGACTGCTAATGCTAAAATTGAATATACAATGTATCCAGAAACAGATAGCAATGCAGATGGTGTAAAAGTAAGTAAGGCATATGTAGAAGGACCTTTATTTGGTGCAACAGTAACAGCTGGTAGAACTTCTTTAGATATTTGTCAGGGCATGATTTTTGATGATGAAATTTCTGGTATGACAGCAAATTTTGGTAGTGATGTATTTAATACAAATATAGCTATTGGTCGCTACAGTGAAAATGATCATGATGGTGAAATCCCTGATGGTAAAACAGCAAAAGATATCACTGCTGATTACTATGGTGTACAATTTGATTACACACCAAACGATAATTTAGCACTCAATGCAGGTTATATTTTATTGAGTGGATTAGATAAAGATGTTGAATTAGATTTAGACGTTGATGATAATAAAGCTAATTTATGGTATGTCGGCGGTAAATATAATTTTGATAAAAATGTTGCATTAGCTGGACAGTATTTACAAAATGCTGATGCTAATAGCTATGATAAAGCAGGTAGTGTAGAAATACAGTATAAAGGCGCAAGTGCGAAAGATGCAGGTTCTTGGGGAGCATATATAGGATATCGTCATCTTGGAGAAAATGTAACTATTGAGACTGCTTATGATGATGCTGCAGAAGGTCAAAAAGGTCTTGTAGCTGGTGTAGAATATGTATTTACTCAAAATGTAATAGGTTCACTTTTATATTTTGACGGTAAGGATTTAAAGACAGATACAGATGCTAATACTGTATATACTAGCTTAAAATTTAAATTTTAACCTTATAGAGCAAGAAACTTTCACTTGTAGTTCTTAGCGAAAGTGGTGGAAGTATATCACTTAAAGAGAATATTATTTATTAGAGATTTGGAGCAATGAGAATGTTTTATTTAAAAAAAGAAGAAAGCAAATGATTGCACTTTGTTTAAGTGCAGCTTTAAGTGTAGGCTCTTTAACAGCTTATGCGGCAACAGAATATTGGAATGATGCTTCTACAAAACCAATGGTAGAAACTAAAACACCTATTTCTGATAATACTAATTGGGAACAGTGGAAAGCTGGCTGGGATAATTTAAAAACAAATTATGAACAGGTAGCACTTACACCAGGCGCTGATTTTTCTAAATTAAATTTTGGTTGGTATTCTAAAGAAAAAACAGATAAAGCAATGGTACGTATTGCTGATAATAAAGAAATGAAAAATGCCAAAGAATTTAAAGGTACTTGTACAGAAGGTACTGTAATCAATGGTGTGCAGTATTATAGCAATAAAGTAACAGCTGATGGTTTTAAACCAAATAGCACATATTATTATCAAGTAAAATTAAATGGTGAATGGCAACAAGCTCAAGAATATAAAACAGGTGATCCAGATAATTTCAGCTTTATGTTTGTAGGTGACCCACAGATTGGTTCTTCATATAAACAAAAAAATGCAGAATCTAATGGTAAAAAATTAGGTAATGATTTAGCTGCTAGAAATGACTCTTATAACTGGAATGTAACTTTAAATAAAGCAATGGAACAACATCCAGAAATTGACTTTTTAGTATCTCCTGGTGATCAGGTAAGTGTAAAAGGTAATGAAGACGCAAAAGATTTAAAAGAACAAGAAGACCAATATTCTGGATATCTTTCCGCCTCTGTACTTCGCAATTTACCACAGGCAGTAGCTATTGGTAACCATGATTGTAGTTCTGCAAGCTATCAAAATCACTTCAATAATCCAAATCCATTCCTTGAAGAATCTACACCAACACCTGCTGGTAACGGATATTTTTATAGTTATGGTAATGCTTTATTCATTGTCATTAATGCTAATAACTACAATGCAGCAGACCATAAAGCTTTGATTGAAAAAGCTATCAAAGAAAATCTAAATGCAAAATGGCGTATTGTTGTAATGCACCAAGATATTTATGGTTCAGGTTTAGACCATTCAGATTCTGATGGCATTATCTTGCGTACACAATTGACACCAATTTTTGATGCAAATGATATTGATGTAGTATTACAAGGTCATGATCATAGCTATGCACGTACTTATCAGCTTACAAGTGATGGACAGGCACATGATGAATTCTTAGAATACAAACAAGATCAAGGTGGATTTAACCACGATAATTTTGATGAACGCTTTGAAAAAGATGGCGTATTTAGAGCATATTATAAATCTCAAAATCTTTGCTACAATATAGCCGATAAATCACAAGGTACAGTTGTAAATCCAGAAGGTGTATTTTATTTGACTTCTAACTCTGCAACTGGTTCTAAATTCTATAATTTAATTCCAGAACAACAAGATTATGTAGCAGCTCGTAGTCAAAATTGGAGACCATCTTATTCTGTAATCAACATTACAAAAGATAGTTTCACTGTTAATACTTATGATGTAGAAACAGGCGAAGCAATAGATAGCTCCTATACAATTGTAAAAAAAGTAAATGATGATTTGATATAAAAGTGATAAGAATTTTTCTTATCACTTTTATTTTACAGTTATTTTTGTATATATTTATTTAAATTTTACGTTACGTTTACAGTATTTTTAAAAATAAAATATAGAATAAATATATCTACAAAAGATATAGAAATTATCTTACTTTTGATTAGAACTAAGGAGAGTGACTTTTGTGTTTTATTTGAAAAAAACTAAAAAATGAATGTTAGCTTTATGCTTAAGTGCAGCACTTAGTGTAGGCTCTTTAACTGTTTATGCGGCAACAGAACAATGGAATGATGCTTCTTTAACACCAGCTTTTACTACTAAAACAGCTGTATCAGAACATACAGATTGGGCAGATTGGAAAGCTAACTGGGATAAAATTAAAACAAATTATGAACAAGTTGCTTTAATTCCAGGCTCCGATTTTTCTAAATTAAATTTTGGTTGGTATTCTAAAGAAAAAGCAAATGAAGCTGTAGTGCGTATTGCTGATAATAAAGATATGAAAAACGCTAAAGAATTTAAAGGTACTTGTACAGAAGGTACTGTAATCAATGGTGTGCAGTATTATAGCAATAAAGTAACAGCTGATGGCTTTGAACCAAATACTACATATTATTATCAGGTAAAATTAAATGGTAAATGGCAACAAGCTCATGAATATAAAACAGGCGATCCACATAATTTCTCATTTATGTATGTAGGTGACCCACAGATTGGTGCTTCTAAAGGTCAAGTTCCAAATGAAAGTGCTGTAGAACAAAGTGAAGATGTTGCAGCTAGAAATGATGCTTATAACTGGAATAAAACATTAAATAGTGCTTTAGCACAACATCCAGAAATTAATTTCTTAGTATCTCCTGGTGACCAAATTAATGAACCAGCTGGTAATAACGCTGAAAAACATTTATTACAGGAATATGAATACTCCGGATATTTATCTGCAACAGCTTTCCGCAATTTACCACAAGCAGTAGCTATTGGTAACCATGATTGCTTGACTACTAGCTATCAAAATCACTTCAATGTGCCAAATCCATTTACAGCAGAAACTAATTCTACAGTTGCAGGTCATGGATATTATTATACTTATGGCAGTGCTTTATTCATTGTCATCAATGCTAATAACTATAATGCAGCTGACCATAAAGCTTTAGTAGAAAAAGCAGTAAAAGAAAATCCAAATGCAAAATGGCGTATTGTTGTAATGCACCAAGATATCTACGGTTCAGGTTTAGACCACTCTGACTCTGATGGCATTATTTTACGTAACCAATTAACACCTATTTTTGATGCAAATGATATCGATGTAGTATTACAAGGTCATGACCATACTTATGCTCGTACTTATCAGCTTACAAGTGATGGTAAACAATATGATGATTTTGCAGAATATAAAGTAGGTCAACATGGACAAGACCATAAAGTACTTGATAATAAATTAAAATCTGACAGTGCATTCAAAGAATACTATACTTCTCAAAATCGTTGCTACACTATTGCTGATATGAAACAAGGCACTTTAATAAATCCAGAAGGTGTATTCTACATGACTTCTAACTCTGCAACTGGTTCTAAATTCTATAATTTAATTGAACAGCAACAAGATTATGTAGCTGCTCGTAGCCAGACTTGGAGACCAACATATTCTGTAATCAATATTACTGATGATAAATTTACTATTAACACATATGATGCTCAAACAGGCACACCAATCGATGAAGCTTATAGCATTATTAAGAGATAATAAGTAAGGTTTAATTTTTCTCTAACTGCGGTGAAGTATATGCTTTACCGCAGTTTTTACATTAAAAAAACTAATATAATGATAATAAGAGAGGAATTTTTTATGAATTTGTTAAAAAATATTTGGGTTCGTGGGATTATAATTATTTGTATATTAATAGGTGGATTTTTCTTTTTACAATCATATAATCAGGTAGAAAAACCAACTTTAGTAAATACACAAGGGCGCGCTTTTGAAAAAGCAACAGTAGTGGAAGTTTTAAAAGATAATATACAAGAAGATGGTTCTCGTGTGGGCGACCAAGTTGTATTATTACAGATGGAAACAGGACCACAAAAAGGGCAGATTTTGGAGGCAAATAGTCCTAATGGATTATTATTTGGAACAGCATGTAAGCCAGGTTTAGAAGTAATCACTATTTCTAGTGTAGTGGGGCAATTACATGTTACTACTGTATATAATGTAGACCGTTCCATGCCAATATATATTTTTATAGCTATTTTCTTGATTTCACTTTGCATTATTGGTGGAAAAAAAGGCGTAAAATCGGCTATTGCACTTATTTTTAGTTTCATTTGTTTTGTATTTGTATTTTTCCCTATGATAATGAAGGGAACTTCTCCATCTTTAGCTGCTATTTTTACAGCGACAATTGTTACAGCAATGACCATTTGCTTGATTAATGGTTTTACGATAAAAGCTTTATCTGCTATTTTGGCAACTTTTTTTGGTTTATTGATTGCAGGTTTGACAGCAGATATTTTTGGCTATTTCACATCACTTTCAGGTTATAATGTATCCAATATTGAAGCATTATTATTTATTGGACAAAATACTTTAATTGATGTAGGTCAATTACTTTTTGCTGGTGTTTTATTTGCAAGTTTAGGTGCTGTAATGGATATAGCAATGGACGTATCTTCAGCAGTGCAAGAATTGCATGTTAAAAATCCTGCATTAACACCTAAAGAATTATTTAAAAGCGGTATGAATGTTGGACGAGATATTATGGGTACAATGTCAACAACACTTATTTTAGCTTTCTTCGGTGGCTCTCTTGGTGTATGGGTATTAGATTATGTATATGATTTACCATATTTGCAATTGATAAATTCAAATTCTATTGGTATAGAAATCATGCAAGGGATATCTGGTAGCTTCGGCGTTATTTTAACAGTGCCAATAGTAGCATTATTTTCTGCATGGCTTCCTCATTATTTAGAAAACAAAAAATAAGAATGTATATTGTTTTGAGAATAAAAAAGAGATTATGGTTTGGATAATAAACCATAATCTCTTTTAGTTTTTAGAATTATTTTATTCAAGGACTTTATAAATAGCACAACAATCTTCTGCACCATAACCTTGTTCAGAAGCTTTTTGATAAAGTTCACGGGATTTTTGACTAAATATAGGAGTATAATTAAAATCTTTAGCCATATTACAACCAAGAGTTAAATCTTTTAAAGTTAAATCAACAGCAAAGCGATTGCTAAAATCATTGTTAGCTATGGCTGGACCTCTGCGACTTAATTGATTAGAATCTCCTCCTGTTTGTGCTAATAATGTTAAAAATTGTTCAATATCTATATTAGCTTTTTGTGCTAGATGAATACCTTCAGCAAGTATTGCAAGATTAGTCATACCAATCATGTTACTGATTATTTTGAAAGCATAAGCCTGAACTACACCACCTAAGTAATGAACAGGAGAACCAATTAAGTTTAAAATAGGCATTATTTTTGTAAATATTTCTTTATTGCCACCAACAAATAATGGTTCAGAAGCTGTTTCAGCTTGTGCAGGACCTAATCCTAAAGTACAAGCTATATAATGGACATTATGATGAATAGCATATTGTTCTATTTCTATAGCAGTACTAGGGTCGATAGTACTAGTATCAATATAGATAGAGCCAGGTTTTAATTGACTGAGTAAGCCATTATTTTCTATCATGATTGATTTTACTGTTTGTGGAAGTGGCAAACATGTAAAAATAATATCGCAAATAGCTAAATCGTTAATATTTTTTACAGCTTTTCCTGTAGTGCCAGCACTTAATACTTTATTTATATGCTGTTGATTTCTGCCATAAATATAAACTTCTTTGCCGGCACGAATAAGATTTCGAGCTAAAGGACCACCCATTAAACCAATACCAATAAAACCTATTTTCATGAAAAAAACCTCTCTTTTGCCTTATAAGTAATATATGATAAAATATATCTAATATATTCAACATATATTAGATTATATATAAAGTCAATATTGAGAAATAGGATGAATATTAGGAGGTTTTTACATGAATAGTCATAAGTTTCATGAACTTACACATTATGTAATGGATTCACCTGCGAGTCCACCTGCTAGTTTATTTGCTGGCGGTTTTGATGATTGGAGAAGTAGAGCACGTCTAGCTCATTTTTTGGCAATGCCAGAATTAAAAAAACATGATGAAGCAATAGAGTTGTTTCGTTCTGTTGTTGAAGTAGAAATAGATGAAGAAAATCCTGAACAGGTAGAAGAAAAAGTTTATGCTTTGCAAAGATTATCTTCTTGTCTTCGTGAAGATAAAAAATATGATGATGCTCTTCACTATATAAATCTAGCTGTGCAATTAGTAGAGTCTACAGATTATTTATATAAATATATTCTACGTGGAGAAGTTTGGGCTGACCGCTGGAATTTATTATATAATAAGCAAGATATTGAAACAGCTGAAACGAAATCGATGAAAAAATTCGCGTATTTGAAAATTTAGACGTGAAACATAATAGTTATTTAATATTATGGTTAATACGTTTTAAAAGCTCAAATTAATGGTCTACCGGTCTGATGAAAGAGGAAATGCTTTAAATTATATGAGAAAGGCATTTATCTTTTATGGATATTCCTGAAAAAA
>ENA-OPYX01000665-OPYX01000665.1-human-gut-metagenome-genome-assembly--contig:-NODE-665-length-19994-cov-3.247949_pt1 | contig 19994 bp, 24 predicted proteins | sample MGYA00242639_ERZ504486 | MGnify/ENA primary metagenome ERZ504486 (study PRJEB26092, sample SAMD00036296) | human gut metagenome | host: Homo sapiens | study: EMG produced TPA metagenomics assembly of... | reverse complement strand
AATAACCTATCAGATGCAGGTTCATCAATAGTAACACTTGCGGGTTTTAAGCTTGCATCCAAGCCGGCGGACTCGGAACATCCATTATGGGCACGGAAGAATAGAGTATATATCAGGCTTTATTGTATCAATGCTCATTATTGTAATGGGTGTTGAGACTGTTAAGAAGCTCAGTTGAGAAAATATTCAATCCACAGCCTCTGGAATTCAGCTTTATTTCAATTATAATACTGATTTTTTCTATTCTTTTAAAAATGTGGATGGCTAAATTTAATCAAACGGCTTGGTAAGATAAAGTTGATTCTGCGGCAATGAAAGCCACAGCAACAGACAGTTTATCAGATTGTATAAGCACTACCGTTGTATTGTTCGGCGTGCTTATTACACAGTTTTCCAATGTAGATATCGATGGCTATGCAGGAGCGTTTGTCGCATTATTTGTAATAATAGCAGGATTTAAAGCGGCTAAAGAAACGCTTTCGCCACTTCTTGGCCAGCCGCCATCAAAGGAATTTGTAAAGGAGCTGGAAAGGTTAATATTAGAGGACGAACATATTATAGGTGTCCACGATTTAATCGTTCATAATTATGGACCGGGAAGAGTATTCGTATCAGTACACGCTGAAGTTCCGGCGGATATGGATATTCTTGTGGCACACGACTGTGTGGATATGGCAGAACGCCGTATAGAAAAACGAATGGGCTGTTTTATAAGTATACATATGGATCCTGTAATAACAGATGATGAGGTTATTAATGAACAGAAAGCGGTTGTTCAGGAAATAATTGATGATATATCACCGGATATAAGCATGCATGATTTCAGAACAATAAAAGGACCACATATAACTAATCTTATATTTGATGTGTTAGTTCCATTTGGATTTGATATGAAAGACGATGAGATAGTTAGCAGGATAAAAGATGCACTCCGCGATAAGCACGAGAACTGGAGAGCAGTAATACAGGTTGATAAGAAAATGTTCTGAAATTAATGATGGAGACTGGGATTATATCCAGCCTCCATCATATTGTATTATCTGTCCGGTAAGGTAGTTGTCGGAGTTTAAAATAAGCTTTGCAAGATTGGCAACCCCATAAGGTGAGCCAAGTGTTCCACAAGGAATTTCTTCTGCTAATTCTTGAAGCTCCTCAGGGCTTAAATGTCCATTCATCTCAGTGTCTATAGCTCCACAGGCTATTGCATTAACCTGTATGTTACTTGGCGCAAGTTCTTTAGCTAAAGCTTTGGTAAAAGAATTGATTGCCCCCTTGGTAGCAGAGTAGGCGACTTCACAGCTTGCACCATACAAGCCCCACACTGATGATATGTTGATGATTTTTCCGCAATGACGTCTTAACATATCCTGCACTGCAAAATGGCAGCAGTTGTATACAGAATTGAGATTGACAGACATTATATTATTCCACATATCAGGTGTCATATCCTGAAATAGTCCTATAGATGCAATTCCTGCATTATTAATAAGAACATTTACTTTCCATAAATGCTTATGGCAAGGTCAAACATTTCATTAACTGTTGAATAATTGCTGACGTCCCCGACAAAGGTTTCACACAATGCTCCCTTTTTAATAATTTCTTCTTTGACAAGTTCAAGCCTGCTGGCACTTTTGGAACAATTGATAATAAGTGCTGTATCAGGTGCGGCTAGGCTTAAAGCAATAGCTTTGCCAATTCCGCGTGAAGCACCGGTTACCACTATGACAGTGGATACATTAGTTTCCATAATAAACCCTCATTTCTATGAATGATTTTTGCACACATCAGCACTGATTGTGTCACAATAATCTGATATTTAAACATAATAATGTCAATGTGAGCATATACTGTATTTATCATTCTATATCAAAAAAATACATTGGACAAGCTTGACATTTAATGATTTGTGCATACTTACTAAATTTGTAAACACTTACAAAAAACTAAGAAAGTTATTCGACATGAATTGACAGATAATCAAGGAGTTATCCACAGATAAAAAGTATAGATTTGCTTAGAAAAATAGTTATACACCAAGTTATCCACATTATCCACAATTTGATATGGGGATAAACACTGTGGATTATATTGTGGATAATAGAATAAATGTTTTGTTCAATTATACAAAATTAAAATTATTAAAAAATACCAGTATTAGTGCTTGACATTTGAAATGCCAGTATTACAGGGGGTTCACGGCTCTTTGACTACTAAATTAATAAAATATCTGTAAATTGTGTGAACTTACTTGTCTAAATGTGAAATTGTGTTATAATAACATTATCAAAAGTCGTGAAGCACAATGAAGCACAATTGAATTGGCAACATTCCTTGATCAGGCAACACGATAATAAAGTGATAGAAGGAGTTGGACATCATGCGTTTTATTATTACAGGAAGAAATATTGATGTAACAGATGGTTTAAGATCAGCAGTGGAGGAAAAGTTAGGTAAGCTGGATAGAATTTTTTGCACCAGAGACAGAAGTCAATGTAACATTAAGTGTTGAGAAAGAAAGGCAGAAGATAGAAGTTACAATACCTGTTAAAGGTAACATTATAAGAAGTGAACAGGTAAGCAGTGATATGTATGTGTCTATAGATCTTGTTGAGGAAGTAATTGAGAGACAGTTAAAGAAGTATAAGAACAAGATTGTAGATAAGCATCATAATGAAGCCGCATTTGCCAAGGAATATGTAGAGAATGAATATGAGCCAACAGATGAGGTTAAGATTATAAGAACTAAGAGATTTGGTATCAAACCAATGGATCCTGAAGAGGCATGTGTCCAGATGGAATTATTAGGTCATAATTTCTATGTATTCTTCAACTCAGAGACAGAAGAAGTTAATGTTGTATACAAGAGAAAAGGCAATACATATGGTCTTATAGAGCCAGAACTTGACTAATTATAATGCAGCTGATTATGAATTATAGTTGATTTATATAATTATATTCAAGTCTTTATGGTGTGATTAATGAATTATATGTAATGTATTATATTAGATATAGTTGATGAATTTACATTAATTATAAGGTATAAGTTTATAGTAATTTAATTAATTAAAGATTATCTAAAAGAAGTGCAGTATCTTAGTATATCTGCACTTCTTTCTTGTTATGGGTGATGCTTGCCTAATTATATAAATGGTGATACAATTACAATAATTTCAGCTTTTCGTAATGTGGAAAAGGTAAAGTAAGGAGAGTATGTAATGGGTTTAGTTCAGAAAATATTCGGAACACATAGTCAACATGAGTTAAAGAGAATTTATCCTATTGCTGATAAAGTAGAAAGCTATAGGGAAGAATATGGTAAGTTAAGCGATGAACAGCTTAGAGGAAAGACTAAAGAATTCAAGGAAAGATTATCTAAAGGCGAGACTTTGAATGATTTGCTTCCGGAAGCATATGCAACTGTAAGAGAAGCTGCCAAGAGAGTTCTTGGAATGGAACATTACAGAGTACAGATTATCGGTGGTATTATTCTTCATCAGGGACGTATTGCAGAGATGCGTACAGGTGAAGGTAAGACACTTGTATGTACACTTCCGGCATATCTTAATGCACTTGAAGAAAAGGGAGTATTAGTAGTTACAGTTAATGATTATCTTGCTAAGCGTGATGCTGAATGGATGGGACAGGTACACAATTTCCTTGGACTTTCAGTAGGTATAGTTCTTCACGATATGAAAGATGATGAAAGAAGAGCGGCATATGCAAGTGATATTACATATGTTACTAATAATGAACTTGGATTTGATTATCTTAGGGATAATATGGCTATATATAAGGAGCAGCTTGTACTCCGTGACCTTCATTACTGTATTATCGATGAGGTCGATTCAGTACTTATTGATGAGGCACGTACACCTCTTATTATTTCAGGACAGAGCGGCAAGTCAACTAAGTTATATGAACTTTGTGATGTACTTGCAAGACAGCTTGTAAAGGGTACTTACCATGGTGAACGTACTAAGATGCAGGTTATGATGCAGGAAGAGATAGAGGAAGATGGTGACTTTATCGTTAATGAGAAGGATAAGGTTGTTAATCTTACAGAACAGGGTGTCCACAAGGTTGAACAGTTCTTCCATATTGATAATTATGCTGATATTGAGAACCTTGAAATACAGCACAATGTAACACTTGCATTAAGAGCACATTATCTTATGTTCAGGGATAAGGATTATGTTGTCAAAGATGATGAAGTTCTTATTGTAGATGAATTTACAGGACGTATTATGCCAGGACGCCGTTATTCAGATGGTCTTCATCAGGCTATTGAAGCTAAGGAACACGTTAAGGTTAAGAGAGAGAGTAAGACACTTGCAACTATTACATTCCAGAATTTCTTTAATAAGTTTGATAAGAAAGCCGGTATGACAGGTACTGCTCTTACAGAAGAGAAGGAATTCAGGGGAATATACAATATGGACGTTGTAGAAGTCCCTACTAATAAGCCAATAGCAAGAATTGACCATAATGATGCTGTATTTAAGACTATGAAGGGCAAGTTCAATGCTGTTGTAGAAGAAGTTGTTGCGGCACACGAAAAAGGACAGCCTGTACTTGTTGGTACAATAACAATTGATACATCAGAGCTTTTAAGTGAAATGCTTAGAAAAAGAGGAATACCTCATAATGTACTTAATGCCAAGTATCACGAGCTTGAGGCTCAGATTGTAGCCGATGCAGGTAAGCACGGAGCTGTAACAATAGCTACTAATATGGCAGGACGTGGTACTGATATTAAGCTAGATGAGGAAGCAAGAGCGGCAGGAGGACTTAAGATTATTGGTACAGAAAGACACGAGTCAAGACGAATTGATAATCAGTTAAGAGGTCGTGCAGGTCGTCAGGGTGACCCAGGTGAATCAAGATTTTATATATCTCTTGAAGATAATCTTATGAGATTATTCGCTCAGGAGACTCTTATGAATACATTTAACAGATTAGGTGTTGGTGAGAATGACCAGATTGAGCATAAGCTGTTAAGTAATGCTATTGAGACATGCACAGAAGAAGATTGAGACTAACAACTACGGAATAAGATTACATTTGCTTGAATATGATCAGGTAATGAATGAACAGAGAGAGATTATGTACGCCGAGAGAAAGAGAGTTCTTAATGGCGAAAGTATGCGTAACTCAATTATGAAGATGATAACTGATTTCGTTGAGGGCGTTGTTAATAGAAGTGTCAGCGAAGATAAGAGTGCTGATGAGTGGAATTATGATGAGATTAACGAGCTTTTACTTCCAACTATACCTATAGCACCAGTTGTGTATGATGAGAATATAAAGAACAAGAATGAACTTATTCATACATTGAAAGAGAAAGCTGTTAAATTTTATGAAGATAAGGAAGCTTTATTCCCAGAACCAGAGACAATAAGAGAGATTGAACGAGTTGTTCTTCTTAAGGTTATTGATAGAAAATGGATGGATCATATTGATGATATGGATCAGCTTAAGCAGGGAATTGGACTTCAGGCATATGGACAGAAAGATCCTGTTGTACAGTATAAGATGATGGGATATGATATGTTTGATGAGATGACAAGAGCTATTACAGAAGATACAGTAAGACTTCTTATGCACATTCAGGTAGAAGAAAAGGTTGAAAGAGAGCAGGTAGCTAAAGTTACAGGCACTAACAAAGACGAAGGACCTTCTGTAAAAGGACCTGTAAGACGTACAGATAAGAAGATTTATCCTAATGATCTCTGCCCTTGTGGAAGTGGGAAGAAGTATAAGAATTGTTGTGGACGTCAGGCATAATGTCCGGGAAGTGATATAGTAATTTATAGATTATAATATTTGACGGATTGGGGCTGTCACACTATGCGAATATGACATTTTGTGGTATTATAATATGATGTAAGTGTTAATATATTATGTTAATATATTAAAAGAGTTAAGGCTTTGACACTTAATCATAATACTTGGAATGTTTAACATAGTGTGCAGCTCCTTTTTTAATATAGGACCTTAATATAGAATGGTGATTTGTAATTATATACGGATAGCAATGAGCCTGTGAACAAGAGCGTTAATAAGAGAATAAGTAAGTTAATAAAAGAGGTATATAGTGGTAGAATTAGATCAGTTTAAATATAGGATTTCAGGGTATGATGCACAGATTGAGAATATAAAACAGTCGCTCGACCTTGACAGTAAGAAGAAAAGAATAGAAGAACTGGAAGCAGATATGGAAGCACCCGGATTTTGGGACGATCCAGATAAATCCAATAAGGCTATGAAAGAGCTTAAGACTTTAAAGGACTCATTTGAAGGTTATAACAGCTTAAAGTCAGGGCTTGAGGATATTAATACACTTATTGAGATGGCAGATGAAATGCAGGACGACTCATTAATTTCTGAGATAGAAGATGAGATAACTGTATTCGAGGAGAAAATGGACTCAATAAGGACAGAGACACTTCTTTCAGGAGAATATGATAAATGTAATGCAATACTTACATTACATGCCGGAGCAGGCGGAACAGAGAGCTGTGACTGGTGTCAGATGCTTTTTAGAATGTATACGCGATGGGCAGAAAAGCACGGCTATTCAACGCAGACAATTGATTATCTTGAAGGCGATGAGGCTGGAATAAAGTCTGTTACTATAGAGATTTCAGGAGATAATGCATATGGACATCTTAAGTCAGAACATGGGGTTCACAGGCTTGTAAGAATATCTCCATTTAATGCGGCCGGAAAGAGACAGACATCTTTCGTATCGTGTGATGTAATGCCTGATATAGATGAGGATATTGATATACAGATTAATGATGATGATTTAAGAATTGATACATATCGTTCAAGTGGAGCGGGTGGACAGCATATCAACAAGACATCATCAGCAATCAGAATTACACATCTTCCAACAGGAATAGTTGTACAGTGCCAGAATGAGAGATCACAGCACCAGAATAAAGATAAGGCAATGCAGATGTTAAAGGCAAAGCTTTATATGATGAAGCAGGAAGAAAATGCACAGAAGTCATCAGATATAAGAGGTGATGTTAAAGATATTAATTTTGGCAATCAGATAAGAAGTTATGTATTACAGCCATACACAATGGTAAAAGATCATAGAACTAATAAAGATATTGGTAATGCAGCAAGTGTGTTAGATGGCAATATAGATCCATTTATTAACGCATATCTTAACTGGATATCGACAGGAAAGAAAGCTGATGAAGAATAATGAGATAATTAATTTATAATAACTATAAAATGCAGTGGCATTAAGAAAGGAGTAATTATGGCAGATTATATCAGACCGGTAGTATTTACACTTGGAGGTCAGAAGTTTGGAGTGGATATTAACCTCGTTCAGTCAATTGAAAGACAGGTAGATGTTGTTCCAGTTCCTAATGCTATGAAGTACATAAGTGGAATTGTTAATCTTAGAGGAGAAGTAATACCAGTAATGAGTCTTAAGAAGAAGTTCTCTATGGATGATACCGCTGAATCTAAGGGTAATAATACAGTTATCGTTAATCTTCCGGATATGAAGATAGCACTTGAGGTTGATGAGGTTCTTGAAATTGGTGAACTTAACGCAGAGAAGATTGTTGATATGCCAAGACTTGCTAAGAATGAGGAAACAGAATACCTTGACAGAGTTGCAAGTGTAGATGGTGATTTAGTTATTCTTCTTGATATTAACAAGATATTATCAGAGGATGAAGCACAGGGCGTTAGGGAATTTGCTGAACAGATGAGCAGGAACGACTAATACAGTAACTGTTAATTAAGTGTATAGCGAGAAGGAGTGTATATGGGTAATAGCAATGTATTTAAAAGAAATGCAGGTATTCTTATGGCAATCAGTTCGCTTCCATCACCTTATGGAATAGGAACATTAGGAAAAGATGCCTATGAGTTTGTGGATTTTGTAAGGGACAGCAATCATAAATACTGGCAGGTACTTCCGGTAGGACCAACAACATATGGTGACAGTCCTTATCAGCCATATTCGGCGTTTGCGGGTAATCCTTATTTTGTCGATCTGGATATGCTGATAGAAGAAGGACTTCTTCTTAAATCAGAGGTTATAGCAGTTGACTGGGGAGATGGAATAATACCGGTTGAGGTGTCAGAAGATGATGCGGTCAATAACCGATATCCAGTCAACCATGACGGCTATCTTGGTGATGATCGATATGTAAGTTATGAGAAAATGTATAATGAAAGATTTAATGTACTTAGAAAAGCATATGAGCGTTTTAAGGGAAAATGTGTTTCAGCAAAGCTTACCCTTGATAAGGGACTTCCACTTTACAAGCGTTTTGATAATTTTGTTAAGGATAATGCATATTGGCTTAAGGATTACGCAATGTTTATGTCTTTGAAAGAGCATTTTAACCAGAAAGCATGGGGAGAATGGGACAGGGACATTAAGTTCAGAGAACCAGAGGCTATGCAAAGATATGAGGACGAACTTTCTGATGATATAGGATTTTGGAATTTTATCCAGTATGAGTTCTATACACAGTGGGGTAAGTTCAAGGCATATGCTAATTCTAACGGAATTGAGATAATCGGCGATATACCTATATATATGGGCTACGACAGTGTTGATGTATGGGCCAATCAGGCAGAATTCCAACTTGATGAGAATCTCACACCGGTAAAGGTAGCAGGAGTTCCACCAGATGCATTTTCAGATATGGGTCAGAAGTGGGGCAATCCATTATATGACTGGGCTAAGATGGAGAACAGTGATTTTGGATGGTGGAGAATGAGAATGGCTAATTCTGCACGCCTGTATGATGTTATAAGAATAGACCATTTTCTTGGTATTATTAAATATTATACTATTCCATATGAAATGCCTGATGCAAGACAGGGCTCATATGAGCTGGGGCCAGGGCAGAAGCTTCTTGATGCTATTAATGAATCAATTGGCAATAAGAAGATAATAGCAGAGGATCTTGGAGTATGTATGCCGGAGGTTGACCAGATATTAAAGGATAATAATTATCCGGGAATGAAGGTGCTTGAATTCGCATTTGGTGGCGACAGAAAGAATCCACATCTTCCATATAATTACACTAATAATTGTGTATGCTACGGTGGAACACACGACAATGAAACACTTCTTGGATTTTTTAATGACAGAAATGATGGCGAGTTAGGTTATGCATTTGATTATCTTGATACAAGGGATAAGTACAGAATGGTAGATATGGTGTTCAGAGCTGCATATTCAAGTGTTGCTGTGCTTACAATATTTGCTGTTCAAGATATATTAAAGCTTGATAATTCAGCAAGAATGAACTTCCCATCAAGCTTTGGTAATAACTGGAAATGGCGTATGCAGAAAGGGCAGCTTAACTGGGATCATCTTAATGCAATGAGATATCTGGCAAGTGTATTCGACAGAGAAAGAAACTGATGTGGTACTAAGGTACTATTTACAATTAAAAGTAAAATGTATATAGTCTACTTCATAAGTTAATATTTTAGCAAAGCAGTTGAAAAGCTGTGACGCAAAGCCAAAGGGTCCTCACCTTTATAGCAGTATTTATATGGCAGCCTGGTAACACCAGCAGGAATATTAATATTGCTTATGTTAAGGAAAGACAGCCGGTTGCACTGTTTATTCATTGAGTTATTATAATGGTTTAATTAACATTTGCCTGTAATATTATTAGCGTGGCTGATGTTAGTAAGGTCTGTTTGATATATTATGAAGTATACATTTAAAGCATCCGGTAACGGGTGCTTTTTGTTTTGCGTTTAATATCTGGTAAAGATGATGCATAAGCATTATTTTTATATACTAACCCTCGCATTCCTCTCCCGTTGTGCGAGGGTTATTTTTATTGTAACAGGAAATTCTTATAGAATTTCCTGTTACAATAAAGGCACTATGTGCTGGTGATGCACACTCGCGTGAAGATGCAATTTGGCGCAAGCGACCACGCTCGGCGTGGGAATGTGCAAAGCACATTCTTTTTTGTAATAGAAAATCTCTTGCAATTAAGTGTAATTTATGATACCATTCTTTGTGCGTAGCACAATTGTCTTTCTGAGATGAACAATTTGCTGCAGCAGGACTATATATATAAGGAGAAGTATGAAAGAGAATATTAAGTATTATGTTGTTAAGCAGAAAGCTCTTCCAGAGGTACTGTTGAAGGTAGCAGAAGCTAACAGACTTATAGAAAATCAGAATATCTCCATAGCAGATGCGACAGAAAAAGTGGGAATAAGCAGAAGCTCTTATTATAAGTATAAAGATGATATATTTCCATTCAGGGACAATTCTAAAGGTAAGACAATAACATTTGTATTATCAATGGAAGATGAACCGGGGCTTTTATCAGTTGTGCTTAAGAAAGTTGCAGAATTTAAGGCAAATATACTTACAATTCACCAGACGATTCCTGTTAATGGCATTGCTTCTCTTACGCTTAGTGTTGAGATACTTCCAACGACAGGTGATGCTTCTATGATGATAGAAGAGATTGAACAGCTTAACGGAGTAAGATATTTAAAGATATTAAGCAGTGATGCGTCACTTTAATATATTGGTGGGGAACTGATATATTAGTGAACATATTAGTTTCTTGAACCTGCATAATGAAGAACAATAAGATTAAATGGAGGATAATATGGCGAAGATAGCAGTTTTAGGTTATGGTACTGTTGGATCAGGTGTTGTAGAGATACTTGATGCGAACGCAGAGTCGATATCAAAAAAGGCAGGCCAGCCTATTGAGGTAAAGAGTGTATTAGATTTAAGAGATTTCCCTGGTGATCCAATTCAGGAAAAGATTGTACACGATATAGACCTTGTTATTAATGATGATGAGATAGATGTAGTAGTAGAAGTTATGGGTGGTGTTGAACCGGCATTTACATTTGTTAAGAGAGCACTTGAAGCTGGGAAGAGTGTCTGTACATCTAACAAGGCGCTTGTTGCGGCACACGGAGCAGAGCTTCTTGCTATGGCTAAGGAACGCAGCCTTAACTTTATGTTCGAGGCATCAGTAGGCGGTGGAATTCCTATTATCAGACCACTTAATCAGGCACTTACAGCAGATGAGATAACTAAGATTACAGGTATTATGAATGGAACAACTAATTACATTCTTACAAAGATGAGTAATGATGGAAGTTCTTATGAAGAAGTGTTAAAGGAAGCACAGGCATTAGGTTATGCTGAAAGAAATCCGGAGGCAGACGTTGAAGGATATGATGCCTGTAGAAAGATAGCTATTCTTACTTCTTTAGCAGATGGCAGGACGGTTAATTTTGAGGAGATAACAACAGAGGGAATTACTAAGATTTCCAATGAAGATTTTGCATATGCCAGAAAACTTAATAGCGTTATAAAGCTTTTGGCAACAAGTTACAGAAAAGACGGAAAGGTATATGCTATTACAGCACCATTCCTTATTGATACAACACATCCGCTCTACAATGTAAATGGAGTTCTTAACGGAATATATGTTAATGGTAATATGGTAGGCGATGTTATGTTCTTTGGTGCTGGTGCAGGAAAGCTTCCAACAGCAAGTGCTGTAGTTGGAGATATAATAGATTGTGTTAAACATAAGGGAACTAATGTCTGTGTAATCTGGGATGATGAAAAGCTCGAACTTGCACCTACCAGAGATGAAGTCAGAAGCTTCTTTGTAAGAGTTAAAGGTAATGCTTCTGATACAGCTATGGTTAAAGAACAGTTCGGTGATGTAGAGATTATCACAGTTGATGGTCTTGATAATGAATTCGGCTTTATAACCGACAAGATGACAGAAGAAGCATTTGATAAAGCAGCAGCTAATGTAGATATGATTTCAAGAATAAGAATAGACGATACAAAGCTTCAGTGATATCAATGGGTGTTAATATAGTCAGATGATAGATATATGAAAGTGCTGAATATATAAGAGTGCTAAAAGTATGAGAGTGCTGAATATATAAGAATGCCGAGATATTTAGAGTATAAATACTAAACAATTAAGATATAATTATAAGGGAGAATTAGTAATGGTTAAAGTAGTTAAATTCGGTGGAAGTTCACTTGCAAGTGCAGATCAGTTTAAGAAGGTTGGTAACATAATAAGAGCTGAGGAAAGCAGAAGATATGTAGTTCCATCTGCACCAGGAAAGAGATTTTCAGAGGACACCAAAGTAACAGATATGCTCTATAAGTGTTATGCAGAGGCAGAAGCTGGAAAGAATTTTGACAAGCAGTTAAAGGCTATTGAAGAAAGATACAATGAGATTATTAAAGGACTTGGCTTAAAACTTTCATTAAAGGAACAGTTTGAAACTATCAAGAAGAACTTTGAAAGTAAGGCGGGCAAGGACTATGCGGCTTCAAGGGGTGAATACCTCAATGGTATAATAATGGCTAATTATCTTGGTTATGAGTTTATAGATGCAGCAAGTGTTATCTGCTTTGACCCAGAAGGAGAATTTGATGGTGAGAAGACTAACAAAGTTATGGCTGACAGATTAGCTAATGTTGAGAAAGCTGTAATTCCAGGCTTCTATGGTGCTATGCCTAACGGAGAAGTTAAGACATTCTCAAGAGGTGGTTCAGATGTTACAGGTTCTATTGTTGCAAGGGCAATAAAGGCTGATGTATACGAGAACTGGACAGATGTATCAGGATTTCTTGCAGCAGACCCAAGAATAGTGGACAATCCAAGATCAATTGAAGTTATTACATACAAGGAATTAAGAGAACTTTCTTATATGGGTGCTACAGTTCTTCACGAATCAGCAATATTCCCGGTAAGAAAGGAAGGAATTCCAATCAATATCCGTAATACTAATGCACCACAGGATAAGGGTACAATGATTGTTGAGACAACTTGTAACAAGCCAGACTGCATAATTACAGGTATTGCAGGTAAGAAAGGTTTTGTATCAATCACAATTGATAAGGATATGATGAACTCGGAGATAGGATTTGGACGTAAGGTGCTTCAGGTGTTCGAGGACAATGGAATATCATTTGAGCATATGCCATCAGGAATTGATACAATGACTGTATTTGTACATCAGGATGAATTTGTTGAGAAGGAACAGAAGGTTCTTGCACAGCTACACAGAGCAGTTAATCCAGATAGCATTGAACTTGAATCAGATCTTTCGCTTATTGCTGTTGTTGGACGTGGTATGAGAAATAACTCAGGTCTTGCAGCTAATATATTCTCGGCTCTTGCAAAGGCAAAGATTAACATTAAGATGATCAGGGCTCTAGTGAACTTAATATTATTATTGGTGTAAGAAACAGATACTTTGAAGATGCTATTAAGACTATTTATGATGTATTTGTTCCTAATAACAAATAATAAAAAAAGCATAATATAAGGGGGTTTTTACATATGAAGGAAGCAAAGAATGAATTAATGCAGTTTGTTGCAGGCATAATAATGCTTGTTGTAGGCTTGTATATATTCTCTCAGAAGGTAATTGTATTTTCAGGCTTTTTCTCATTCGGTGGAGGAAGATTTTCTTCCGGTTTAATAGTTGTGCCATTGATAATAGGCATAGTATGGATGTTTGTCAGCGGTGCGAATTTCGCCTCAAAGGTATTTACAGTATTAGCGGCGATTATAATAATTGCATCAGTTGTTATGACAACTAATATACATTTAAGTGCAATGACACTCTATGACTGGATACTTATACTTGTTCTTTATATTCGGCGGTGCCGGACTTGTTGGAAAAGTGCTTTTTTGCTGGCAATTTTCTCAGATGACAAAGGCAGAAAAGGCGGAAATAAGAAATCTGATTGATGTTTCATCAAGCGTAAAGAATATTGATGATGAGCTTGAGCAGTTAAAAAAGAACATAAAGTAAATACAGGCTCACAACCAATATTGGTGGAATGATAAATATTTATTAAGGGATAATATATTCACAATAAAAAATGCCTCAAACGGCATAAAACAGCACCATATAAGCTGTATCTTAAATCATACTGTATACATGGTATAATAAGATATTGCTTATATGGTGCTTTTTCATTTAAGGCTTACAATTTAATGTGGCTTGATAATAGATTGCTCAATTGGTATAATTAATCGTTAGATAATTATTATAAATATATAGTTGAATGGAGTTTAATAATGGATATTATTAAGAAAATTGCGGAAGAACTTGAAGTTAAGACATCACAGGTAGATGCAGCAGTCAAGCTTATTGATGAGGGCTGCACAATACCATTTATTGCAAGATACCGAAAGGAAGTTACGGGTGCATTGAACGATGAACAGCTCCGTGCTCTTGATGACAGACTTAAATATCTTCGTAATCTTGAGGATAGAAAGACACAGGTTATAGCAAGTATAGAGGAGCAAGGAAAGCTCACGGAGGAGTTAAAGGAACAGATTATAAAGGCTGAAACTATGGTTTTAGTCGAGGATTTATATAGACCATATAAGCAGAAGAGAAGAACAAGAGCAACTATTGCCAAGGAAAAAGGTCTTGAGCCATTAGCAGCTTATATTAAAGAACAGAATGCTGTTAAAGATATATTAACAGAAGCTGCTAAGTATATATCTGATGAAGAAGGTAAGGAAGTAAATTCGGCAGATGAAGCTGTTTGCAGGAGCACTTGATATAATTGCAGAGCAGATATCAGATGTCGCTGATTACAGGACATATATAAGAGATATAACATTTAAAGAGGGCAAGCTTGTAGTAACTGCCAAGGACGAAAATGCAGACTCGGTATATGAGAATTACTATGATTACAATGAAGCTATAGCCTCTATTCCAGGACACAGAATACTTGCTATCAACAGAGGAGAGAGCGAGAAGTTCTTAACAGTAAAGGTCGAAGCACCTAAGGACAGAATATTAAGATATCTTGCCAAGCAGGAGATAACAGCAGATAATGAATTTACAACACCATATCTTACAGCATGTATAGAAGACTCTTACGACAGACTTATTGCACCAGCAATAGAAAGAGAGATAAGAAGCACATTGACAGATAATGCACAGGACGGGGCTATCAAGGTGTTCGGAAAGAACTTAGAGCAGCTTTTATTGCAGCCACCAATAGCAGGCAGGGTTGTGTTAGGCTGGGATCCGGGCTTTAGAAATGGCTGTAAAACTTGCTATAGTTGATGCCACAGGAAAGGTGCTTGCAACTAAGGTTGTATATCCAACAGAGCCTTTAACAAGGTTGAGGAGACTAAGAAAATAGTAGCAGACCTTATTAAGAAATATGGTGTTACACTTATATCTGTGGAAATGGTACTGCTTCAAGAGAGTCAGAACAGATAATCTCAGATATGATAAAAGGAATATAATCTTGCAGGCGTAGATTATGTTATAACTAATGAGGCAGGAGCATCTGTATATTCGGCAAGTAAGCTTGCTACAGAAGAATTCCCTGACTTTGATGTGAACCAAAGAAGTGCCGTATCAATAGCAAGAAGAGTGCAGGATCCACTTGCAGAGCTTGTTAAAATTGATCCTAAATCAATAGGTGTAGGACAGTATCAGCACGATATGAACCAGAAGAAGTTAAGTGAGACGCTTGGCGGAGTAGTTGAAGACAGCGTTAATAAGGTTGGTGTAGATCTTAATACAGCTTCAGCTTCACTTCTTGAATACATTTCTGGAATATCTAAGTCAGTTGCCAAGAACATAATTGATTACAGGGAAACTAACGGAAGATTCATTAACAGAAAGCAACTTTTAAAGGTTGCCAAGTTAGGACCTAAGGCATTTGAACAGTGTGCAGGATTTATGAGAATAACAGGCGGTGATAATCCTCTTGATGCAACAAGCGTTCACCCAGAAAGCTATGAAGCTGCTGCTAAGCTTTTAAAGGTTATGGGCTATGATATTAACCAGATAAGCTCAGGAGAACTTATCGGTCTTAAATCAAGAATTGAAGATATGAGTAAGCTTGCAGATGAACTTGGAATAGGAACTATGACTTTAGAGGATATAGTTAAAGAACTTGAAAAGCCGGGAAGAGATCCAAGAGATGAAATGCCAAAGCCAATACTTAGAAAAGATGTTCTTGATATGAAGGATCTGACACCGGGTATGATACTTAAAGGTACGGTAAGAAAATGTTATAAGGATTTTTGGTGCAATTTTGTTCGATATCGGAGTACATCAGGATGGACTTGTACATATTTCACAGATGAGCACAGAAAGAAGAGTTGAACACCTCTTGATATTGTGAGTGTTGGAGATATTGTAGATGTCAGGGTTATAGATGTAGATACTAACAAAGGTAGAATATCATTATCTATGATTTAGATGAAAAGGAAGCTGCCAATAGAAGCTATAAGAACAATTCAGATAAGAATGGTGACAAGAAGAACAATAAGAATAATGGTGGCAGAAATAATAAAAATAATGCTGGCAGAAAGCCATCTAAACAGCAGGGGCTTAACTTAAGAGGTCTTGAGAAGTTTATGCACTAATTATCCTGCACTGACCGCAAAGAAAGTATACAGAAAGCTATAAGCAGGCTTGTATACAGGTTAAAATGTAAGATGATTGGAATGCTTTTTGTTAAGGAGAAGGTGTATGGTTGATAATATTATGAATGATAATGTTACAAGTAATAATGCAAAAGATAATAATGCAGACAATAATGTAATAGAATTTGACAGTAAGGTCACAGAAAAGGATTTACTTAGATTTAAGTTCTATCATAAGTATCACACAATATCAGGTATGGCAGAGATAATGCTGGCCCTGATAATGATAGTTCTCTGTGTTATATCAATAGGCAGGGTTAACGCTTCATATTCACTTATGGTAGGTGTGTTTGGTGTATTCTTTCTTGTGTTCCCATCGGTTGATATGAAGCACAGGGCTAAAAGACAGATGGAAAAGGTTGTTACATTTAAGGAACAGGTGCATTATAGAATAGATAATAAAGGCATAACTGTGAGTCTTAATGATGTAACAGAAACACTTGGCTGGGACAAGATTTACAAGATTAAATTTGATGGTGCTAATATCGATGTTTATATGACAACAGTCAATGCCAATATTATTCCTGTAAGGGATTTTAACGGCAGGGCAGATGAGTTTATAAGAATGGCACAGCAGCATCTGAAGCCATTCCAGATAAAAGTTGATGTTAAGAAAATGAATAAAGCAGCATAAAAGGAATTAAATATGATAATAGAGACATTTGATTCAAAGCAGACATATGAACTTGGCTATAAGCTTGGCTGTGAGGCAAAGGCAGGAGATATATATTGTCTTGACGGCGAGCTTGGAGTTGGTAAGACAGTATTTACACAAGGCTTTGCCAAGGGCCTTGGAATAGAAGAACCTATTAATAGTCCGACTTTCACAATAGTACAGGAATATACACAAGGACGTATTCCATTATACCAATTTTGATGTATACAGAATAAGTGATGTGTCAGAAATGGACGAAATAGGATATGAAGAATAATACTTTTACTCAGACGGAGTGTGCCTTGTTGAATGGGGAAAGCTTATAGATGAGCTGTTTCCGGACAATACAACATATATCTCAATAAGTAAAGATTTATCAAAAGGTTTTGATTACAGAAAGGTAGAAGTAGCCACTAAAGAAATGGAGGATTAGTATGAAGGTTTTGGCAATTGAAAGTTCTGCTGTAACAGCTTCTGTTGCAATTATGACGGAAGATACGCTTATAGCAGAATATACAATTAATTATAAAAAGACACATTCCCAGACATTGCTTCCTATGATAGATGAAATATGCCGTATGACAGAAAATAATGCGGCGGACTGCGATATAATTGCAGTATCCAATGGTCCGGGTTCATTTACGGGTTTAAGAATTGGTGCGGCGACAGGGAAGGGTCTTGCACTTGCACTTGATAAACCAATGGTGGCAGTTCCTACGCTTGAAGCTATGGCATACAACTTTTATGGTGATGACAGGATTATATGTCCTGTTATGGATGCAAGAAGGGCACATCTGTATAGTGGTCTTTACCGTTTTGAGAATGGAAAGCTTATAACTGTCCACGAACAGTGCCTTATATCATATGGAGAGCTTGCAGGAATCCTTAATGAAGTAAAGGAAAAGGTTGTGTTCGTTGGAGATGGAATAGCGGCAGCTAAGGACTATTTTAAGGATAATCTTACCTGCAATTACACATTCAGCCCAGCCGGTTTAAGGACACAGAGGGCTTCATCGGTTGCCCTTGCAGCTATTGATATGGCTAATGAGGGAAAGACAATCGGATCAGATATGTTAAAGCCAGATTATCTTCGTCCATCACAGGCTGAAAGAGAACATAGTGGGAAGAGGGCATAATTATGGAATATCATATAAGACCAATGGAAGACAGAGATATTTCAACAGTTGAACAGATAGAAAAAAGTATATTTTCCCTTCCGTGGTCGGCTAAATCCTTTGCAGATGCAGCTAATACACCAGAAAATGTATATCTTGTATGTGAGTGTACAGGAGAGATAGCAGGTTACTGTGGTATGTGGACTGTGTTAGGAGAGGGCAACATAACCAATATTGCGGTTTCTCCTTCATATAGAAGAAGTGGTGTTGCAGAAGCACTTCTTAAGGAGCTTGAAAGACGGGCAAGATTAAAAGATGTGACTATATTCTTTCTTGAAGTAAGACAGAGCAATGAAGCAGCCAAGAGGCTTTATGAGAAATTAGGTTATTCTCCAATCGGTGTAAGAAAGAGATTTTATGAAAAGCCGGTTGAAGATGCAATAGTTATGTCCAAATCATAATATTATTAACAAGATGGAAGGAGACGATATGTTAGATGTATGTTTATTAGGAACAAGCGGAATGCTTCCTTTGCCGGGAAGATGGCTTACATCTTTAATGACACGCTATAACGGCAGCAGTCTTTTAATAGACTGTGGTGAGGGAACACAGATAGCTATCAAAGAAAAAGGATGGAGCTATAATCCGATAGATGTTATATGCTTTACACATTACCACGCTGACCATATAAGCGGACTTCCGGGTCTGCTGCTTACAATAGGCAATTCTGACAGGAAAGAGCCATTGACGCTTGTAGGTCCTAAGGGACTTAACAGAGTAGTGTCAGCATTGAGAGTTATTGCACCGGAGCTTCCATTTGAAATAAAGACGATAGAACTGACAGGGCAGCAGGAACATTTATCAGTCAAGGGCTATGAGATTGATGCATTCCGTGTAAACCACGCAGTTACCTGTTATGGATACTCAATTAATATTCCGAGAATAGGCAAATTCAATGCTGATAAGGCGAAAGAGCTGGGTATTCCGTGCAGGGTCTGGAATAAGTTACAGCATGGTGAAGAAGTTACTATGGAAGGGGTTACATATACTCCGGATATGGTTATGGGAGCACCAAGAAAGGGTATTAAGCTTACTTACTGTACTGATACAAGACCTGTGCAGTCAATAGTAGATAATGCAGCAGGTTCAGATTTATTCATATGTGAAGGTATGTATGGAGAAAAAGATAAAGAGGCAAAGGCTAGGGAATATAAGCATATGACATTTTATGAGGCGGCAGATATAGCAAGGAAAGCAGAAGTTAAGGAAATGTGGCTTACACACTATAGTCCATCGCTTGTCCGTCCGTCAGATTATGTAAAGAATATCAAGTCTGTATATTCAAATGTATGTGCGGCTAAAGATGGACAGAGCGTGACACTTACGTTTGAAGATGAGGAGTAGCCTATGAAAAAACATTTAAGATGGATAATTGCGATTATTGTAATTAGCGGTTATGGGATGTTGCGTACTATTATTATCTTGCCAATAAACCAGCAGATAAGGATGCAACAGAGTCTGTTGCAGATAGTAATAGTGAGTTGTCATATCTTGTACCAGAAATATTGAAGATAACTATCCAGAGTCAGTAAGAGATGTTGTAAAATTGTATGCAAGAATAACAAAAGGCTTATTATGAGTCTGATGTGTCAGAAGAGAATATAGAAAAGCTTGGCAGACAGGCACGCATATTATTTGATGACGAATTAAAGAAGTACCCAG
>ENA-OPYX01000664-OPYX01000664.1-human-gut-metagenome-genome-assembly--contig:-NODE-664-length-20006-cov-4.304291_pt1 | contig 20006 bp, 17 predicted proteins | sample MGYA00242639_ERZ504486 | MGnify/ENA primary metagenome ERZ504486 (study PRJEB26092, sample SAMD00036296) | human gut metagenome | host: Homo sapiens | study: EMG produced TPA metagenomics assembly of... | reverse complement strand
TATCATATACTCGAAATCTACAGTTGGCCAACTATCAATTTAATGATAATAACATTCTATCGTTTGCGAATTCTCCGCCGCTGGCTTCTTCGAATTTCTGCAATAAATCTGCTACCTTAAGCTTCTTCTTTTCTTCCCCTTTCACATCATAAATGATCTTTCCATCACTCATCATGATCAGGCGGTTTCCGATATTGATCGCATCTTTCATATTATGCGTTACCATCATTGTTGTAAGATTATCTCTGGCTACGATCTTCTCTGTGATGTCTAGTACTTTCTTCGCAGTCTTTGGATCAAGGGCTGCTGTGTGTTCGTCTATAATAGCAGGCTTGGTTTCTTCAGTGTTGCCATAAGCAGTGTCAATGCCTGTCTCTGACCTCCGGATAATAGTCCTACTTTGGATGTCATTCGATCTTCTAGTCCTAAGTCGAGCATTTGTAATTTTCTTAAACATTTCCTTTTTCCTTTTTTTGTGATTCCCCCAGCTTAGGCCTCTTTTCTTTCCTCTACGGTTTGCCATTGCCATGTTTTCTTCAATCTGCATACCTGCTGCCGTTCCCATCATTGGGTCCTGGAATACTCTTCCTAACATGTAGGCACGTTTGTATTCTGGAAGATCTGAGATATCCTTGCCATCTAGAATGATCGTTCCTTGATCGATCGGATAGACTCCTGCTACCATGTTGAGAGTTGTAGATTTTCCGGCCCCATTTCCTCCGATGATCGTTACGAAGTCCCCAGGATCTAAGTGAAGATTGACTCCATTTAATGCTTTTTTCTCATTGATCGTTCCTTTATTAAATGTTTTATGTACATTTTTAATTTCTAACATAACTTTGCCCCTCTTTCTATGCTGGTGTCCTGCGGTGTGAATATTTTGATTTGAGAGCAGGAATACCGAGTGCTAATGCTACGATGATCGCTGTGAATAATTTCATATCATCGGTACTTAATCCGAAATGTAAAACAAGTGAGATGATCATACGATATACCATTGCTCCTCCGATCAGTGATGCAAGGATATAAGCAAAGTTAAAACGTTTTCCAAAGATAACTTCTCCGATTACAATGGATGCAAGACCAATTACAATAGATCCTGTTCCCATTTTGATATCTCCGTATCCCTGGTTCTGGGCTACTAAAGCTCCAGATACTGAGATCAGTCCATTAGAAATCACCAGTCCTAAAACTTTGGATGTATCCGTATTTCCCCCTAAAGCACGTACCATAAATTCATTGTTTCCTGTTGCCCTAAGTGCACATCCGATCTCTGTTCCAAAAAACCAGTACAGAGCTGCGATCACAATGGCTCCAATAATGACTCCAACTACCAATGTTGCCAATGTCTGATCTACTCCTAACAGATCCATTACCTTTGTAAATGCAGTGTCTTCTCCAAGTAATGAAACATTTGGTCCTCCCATAACTCTGATATTAACGGACCATAATGCGATCATTGTTAAAATACCTGCTAAGATCGCAGGGATCATAAGTTTCGTGTGCAGCCAGCCTGTAACAAGTCCTGCTAACATTCCTCCTACAAGTGCAAATAATAATGTTACAAATGGATTGACTCCCCTTGTAATAAGGATTGCACTGATACATCCACCGAGTGCAAATGTTCCATCGCAGGATAAGTCTGCGATATCTAAGATCCTAAATGTAATATAAACTCCCAGTGCCATGATTCCCCATAATGTTCCTTGGGCTAATGCACTATAAAGATTTGTAATTAATGCCATTTTCTACCTCTTTTCTAAATGCACAGAAGTGCCTCCCGCAAATCGGAAGACACTTCCTGATCTTCTTGTAATCTTACATGCAAGAAAATCTTATTTATTATTCTTTTTCTGTGTTGTTACCATCTTAGCTTCTTTTTTTAACTTCTCTGGAATCTTAATTCCTAATGTCTTTACTGTGTCTTTATTGATGATCAGATCCGCATTTTCCTGATATTCAATTGGCATATCTTTTGGTTCAGCTTTTCCTTCTAAGATCTTTACTGCCTGCTTTGCTGTCTGCTGTCCTAACTTGTAGTAGTTAACTCCGTATGTTGCAAGTCCTCCACCTGTACACATTCCTTCTTCAGCTACGATAAATGGAATCTTAGCTTCATTTGCTACCATGGATACTGTATTGATTCCTGCTGCGATCATGTTGTCTGTTGGTGAATAGATTGCATCAACTTTACCTTTTAAGGATTCTACAACCTGACGGATCTCACTGGATTCTGATACCGTTGCATCGACTGTTGTTAATCCTAATTTCTTTGCTTCTTTCTTCGCAAGTCCTACCTGGAATTTGGAGTTTGCTTCTGCAGAACAATATAACATTGCAACTTTCTTTGCATTTGGAATTAATTCTTTTAATAGATTCATCTGTTTTGCTACTGGTGTTAAATCTGATGTTCCAGATACGTTTGTTCCTGGTTTTTTATTTGATTTCACCAGTTTGGCATCGGCTGGATCTGTAACAGCTGTTACTAAAATCGGAATATCTTTTGATTCATTGGCCATTGCCTGTGCTGCTGGTGTTGCGATCGCTAATACAAGATCGCACTTATCTGTAACAAATTGTTTGGCAATTGTCTGGCAATTTGACTGTTCATTCTGTGCGTTCTTATATTCAATCTTGATCTTGTCTCCGTCTTTATATCCAGCTTTCTCAAGACCATCCTTAAACCCTTTGTAAGATGCATCTAAAGCATCATGTTCTACTAACTGAACGACTCCGATCTTCTTCTGATCTGAACTGTCTTTCTTGCTTGAGCAACCAACCATTGTGGATAATGCTAATGCAGCAACTAATCCTGTTGCCATGACTTTCTTTAATCTCATATTTTTCTCCTCCTTAATATCGTTCCCGATTGCATTCCTTGGCTTTAAACTTCTGAACTTTAAAGCTTCAATGCTTTTATGTACTAAATTGTAGCACTATGATTTTGTGTCGTCAAGCTAATTTTATTGCTTTATATGGTACATCATATTCCATACAATCTAATATCAATTATTTTATACGCATATTTCTTTATTTCTATGCAAAAAAGGATGAAAGATTTCCCAAATTCTTTCATCCTTTTTCTTCTATCAATTTCTTCTATTGCTGTGCTTCTTCGGCTGCTTTCTTCGCATTCTCTTCTGCAACTGTACGATATTTTATTGTCAGTGTTCTGATCAGTTCTTTTAACTCATCTGTTAACTGCTCTTCTTTCACTCTCCACTCCCAGTTACCACCTACCGTAGATGGTGTGTTGATCCTTGCTTCATTTCCTAATCCAAGATAATCCTGAAGTGGGATGATCACCATATCGCTTCGACTCTCTAATGCAAGAGAAATCAAGTCTAAATGTACAGTTCCTGTTCTCTCGATCGTACTGTATTTTAAATAATGCTCTAAGAATTTCTTATCATCTTCTGATAATGTTTCGTACCATCCAACAACCGTATCATTGTCATGTGTTCCTGTGTATACAACACTATTTTCTTTGTATTTATGTGGAAGATAGATGCTGTCATCATATGCTCCAAATGCAAATTCCAGAACATTCATTCCTGGGAATCCTGTATCATCTAGAAGTTTATGCACGCTGTCTGTTAAGAATCCTAAGTTCTCTGCGATAACTTTCTTCTCACCAAGTTCTTTCTTCATTGCTTCAAAGAAATCCATTCCTGGACCTTTGACCCATTCTCCATTAACAGCTGTCTCGTCTTCTGCTGGAATCTCAAAGTATTCATCGAATCCTCTGAAATGGTCTAATCTTAAAATATCATATAACATAAAATTATGACGTAAACGTTTCATCCACCATTCGTAATCTGTTTTCTTATGATATTCCCAGTCATATACAGGATTGGACCATACCTGTCCATCTTCTGCAAATGCATCTGGAGGACATCCACCTACAACCGTTGCCTTTCCTTCTTCATCGACTTTAAATAATTCTTTGTGGTATGTAAATGCTGTTCCATCTAAGGCTACATAAAATGGAAGATCTCCTACGATCTGAATTCCTTTGTCATTCGCATATTTCTTCAGCGCAAGCCACTGTTTATGGAAATAATACTGGCAGAAGCAGAAATAACTTTCTGGGAATTTACTTTTCTTCTCGCTCATATATTCTGCATATTCCCCGATCCAGTATTCATTGTCTTTGATAAATTTCTTATAATCTTCATCTGGATGAAATCTGAAATAAGCTTTTCTTAAAAGCTTTCTGTGATCTTCTCTGATTTTCTCATAGTCAACTTTGCCCTTGTTTTCTTCCTTAATTGATTCGAGTTCTTTTTTCTTAAGAAGTCCTTCTTCCAGTAACTGTTCTAAGTCGATATAATATGCACTTCCTGCAAAACTTGAAAACGAAAGATAAGGAGAATTTCCCGCACCGATCGTTCCTAATGGAAGGATCTGCCAGTACTTCTGGCCTGCTTCTTCTAAAAAATCTACAAATTTGTATGCTTCCTTTGAAAAGCATCCAATTCCGTAATCTGATGGTAAACTAAAAATTGGCAATAATATTCCGCTTGTTTTCATTGAATGAATTCTCCTAAAATCTCCTAAAATTTTCTCACAACTCAATATAGTATATCATAAAACATACTTCTTGAACAGAAGTGCTCTTGTACTTAATTTAATTCTATCATTTATTTCTGGCTTTCTTCTGCAACAGCTTTGGCTACTGCTTTGCAGACTCTTTCATCAAATGCACCTGGAATGATATACTCTTCATTTAACTCATCATCACTGATGATACTTGCGATCGCTCTTGCTGCTGCCATCTTCATCTCTTCTGTGATCTGTCCAGCTCTTGCATCCAGAGCTCCTCTGAAGATTCCTGGGAATACTAATACGTTATTGATCTGATTAGGGAAATCGGATCTTCCTGTTGCGATAACTCTTGCTCCACCTTTCTTCGCTTCATCTGGCATGATCTCTGGTGTTGGATTTGCCATGGCAAAAATGATCGCATCGTCTGCCATAGTAGATACCATTTCGGCTGTCACGATATTTGGTGCAGAAACTCCGATAAATACGTCTTTATCTTTGATGATCTCTGTTAATGTTCCAGTCTGTTTCTCTTTGTTTGTGATCTCTGCCATATCTTTCTGTGCTGGATTCATCCAGTCTTCTCCTGGACATAATGCACCTTTCTGGTCAACTAAGACAACATTTCCTGCGCCAAACTGTAATAATAGTTTACAGATAGAGATTCCAGCAGATCCTGCTCCATTGATCACAATGTTTGCATCTTCCATTTTCTTTCCGACAAATTTTAAGGCATTTAATAATCCTGCTGCTACAACGATGGCTGTTCCATGCTGATCATCATGGAATACTGGAATATCTAATTCTTCTTTTAAACGTTTTTCAATCTCAAAACATCTTGGTGCGGAAATATCTTCTAAATTGATACCACCGAAACATGGTGCGATATTCTTGACTGTTTTGATGATCTCTTCTGTATCTTTTGTATCAAGACAGATTGGGAATGCATCAATATCTGCAAATTCTTTAAATAAAAGGGCTTTTCCTTCCATAACAGGCATTGCTGCTTCTGGGCCGATATCTCCAAGTCCTAATACAGCTGTTCCGTCAGATACGACAGCTACTAAATTACCTTTTGCTGTATAACGATATACTTCTTCTTTATTATCACGGATCTTACGACAAGGTTCTGCGACTCCTGGTGTATAAGCTGTACTTAAGTCATCTCTTGTCTTTACTGTTACTTTAGAACGTACTGCGATCTTACCTTTGTTTTGTTCGTGCATTTCTAATGCCAGTTTGTTGTAATCCATTTTTTGTATCTCCTTTATGATTCTTCAGATTTTGCTTCTTTAAACAGTATACCTTATCAAACAAAGCGAGTCTAGTCCGAAGAGACAATCACAAAAAAGGAGCAGAACTTTTACTCTGCTCCTTCACAGCTTAAAATTGACAAATTGTTTCCTTTATCTGTTTAGCGGTCAATCCAAATTCCTCTTGTAAAAATTCTGCTGTTCCTACTTGTCCAAATTTTTCTTTGACACCAATTCTTTTTACTGGCACAGAAATTCCATTTTCTGCAATCACTTCTGAAACCGCACTTCCAAGTCCGCCATAAATTGAATGATTTTCAATGGTTACAATTTTGCTTTTCCCTTTTGCTTCCTTGATCAATAATTTTTCATCCAAAGGCTTAATTGTGAACATATCTATAACTTCTACAGAATATCCTTCTTTTTCTAATTCTTCAGCACAATCCAATGCCTCAGAAACTAGTTGCCCAGCTGCAATAATTAATATATCTTTTCCTTCTTTTAAAATATTTCCCTGTCCAATTTTAAAAGAGGAACCTTTTTTATATACATTTCGTACAGCCTTTCGATTACTCCTTACATAATGGATTCCTTCCATTTTCAAAAACTCTTTGATGATCCATTCCATTTGTACATCATCTGCTGGATCGCAGATAACTGCTCCTGGGATTTCTCTTATCAATGCTACATCTTCCCACGCTGTATGAGTTCCACCATTGGATGCCACACTAAATCCTGGATCTGAGCCATAAACATTGATTGTATTTCCTGCATATGCACCGGATAAAAATAACTGATCAAATACTCTTCTTGTCGCAAATGGTGCAAATGTATGCGTAAATGGTTTAAACCCTGTCAAAGATAATCCAGCTGCAACTCCCATCATATTAGCTTCTGCAATTCCACACTGAATAAAACGCTCTGGATTTGTCTTTTTAATTTTGGTAAATCCACTTGCTCCACCCAAATCAGCTTCAAGAGCTGTTATTTTGTCATCATCCTTCATAAGTTCCTGCAATGTCTCAACAACGCAATCTCTTAATTCTCTTCCTGCTTCCTGTCTGTTTTCTGCTAATTGAAACATTTTACCTGGCACCTCCCTTAATGAACTCATCTAACTCTTTGATTGCATCCTTAGTAGCTTTTTTAATCGTATCATTATTAAATTTTACGGAGTGATTTGCATCCAACTGTTCAAAATATGGGACTCCAGCTCCTTTTATGGAATCAAGAATAATACATACTGCCTGGTCTTTTACATTTTTGGCCCGGTTGATTGCTTCATCAATTGCTTCCTCGTCGTTTCCTTTTACAGTCTGTGTATAAAACCCAAATGCCTTCATTTTATTTTCGATACTAAATGGATTCATTACTTCTTTTGTTGTACCATCTAACTGTTTTTTGTTATCATCAATAATCACAACACAATGATTTAATTTATAATGCGCAATATATTGAAATGCTTCCCAGCATTGACCTTCATTTAATTCTCCATCTCCAACGATCAGGTATACATACTGATCTGTTTTATTCATTTTAAATCCCGTTGCAATTCCTGCCGCTGCAGATGTTCCTTGACCAAGTGATCCAGTTGTCATATCTACTCCTGGTGTTTTCAATCGATCTGGATGCGATGGAAGTTTAGTTCCACCATCATTTAATGTAAATAGCCATTCTCTGTCAAAAAATCCTTTTTCTGCAAGTACACTATACCACGCTGGGCCTGAATGTCCTTTGGATAATACAACCATATCTCTTTCTTCCCAATCAGGATTCTTTGCATCGTATCGAAGCTGCTTTCCATAAAGTACACTCATCAACTCTACAATTGATAAAGAACCGCCCATGTGTCCGTAACCACGTTTTTCCAACATTTCCAAAACGTCTTTACGAATCTTAGCTGATAAAAGCTTCAACTCCTCTAATTTATCCTTTTCCATATTCATAAATCCCTTTTATTTTTCAAACTCTGTTCTTAATTTGTTTTCTAACTCTGTTTTGTCCATAATATTATCTAAAATAACTACTCTTGGTAATTGTTTTACAAAATTTTCTAAGTCTTTTCCTACAACAAATAAATCTGCTGCTCCTTCTGCTGCATCTGATAATGAAGAATGTGTTACACTTACTCCTGATACTCCAATCTTTTGCAGAGTTTTTTCAACGTTCATACGAACTAACATACTTGATCCGAGTCCTGAACCACAACAACACATAATTGATTTAATCATAATAAATACCTCCTAAAATCTAATTCTTATTTTTAAGCTTCTTTTTTCTTTGGCATAATAACGTTATAAATAATTGGCAGAAGGAATAATACTACACATACCGCAAATAATCCTCCACCTTTTACAAACTGAGCAATATTTCCTAAAATAATTCCTGTAATAGAAAAATCTGCATCTGAAAATGTACAGTTTGCAAAGTTCAAAGATCCCATAACTGGCATACAAATTGCTGGCAGAAATGTAATTAGTAATCCATGCAGAAATGATCCTACTAGACATCCCTTTAATCCACCTTCTGCATTTGCAAAAACTCCTGCTGTTGCTCCACAGAAGAAATGAGGAATAACTCCTGGTAAAATAAGCGCTACTGGAATTAATGCCTTATTGATTCCTCCAAGAACAAATAATCCTACAATACCTCCTAAGAATGATACAAGAAATCCCATTAATACTGCATTTGGTGCATATGGGAATACTACCGGGCAGTCAATTGCAGGTTTAGCATTTGGAACGATCTTCTCAGCAATACCACGGAATGCTGGAACGATCTCACCGATGATCAAACGCACCCCACTTAAGATGATATATACACCACCTGCAAAACTTAATCCTTTTGTAATAGCCCATACAATCCAATGTGTTTGTGTTTCACCTTTAAAGAAAGCAGAAATTGTTGGGTCACTCATTCCATCTCTCACAACAACTGCTACAAATGTTACAACAACAAAGAAGATTGTCATTGTTAAACCAATTGCTACTGTTGTATCACGTAAGAAAGAAATTCTTTGTGGGAAATTCACATCTTCTGTAGATTTACTCTTATCTTTAAATAGCTTTCCGATCTGTGCTGAAAACCAATAACCAAATCCACCAAAATGTCCAAATCCAAGTTCATCTGTTCCCGTAATTTTTTCCATAGTAGGCTGACAAAGTGCTGGTGAAATTACCATGATCAGTCCAAGGATCAGTCCACCTGAAATCCATAACATTGGACCTGTTAGATTTCCAACATTTAAAATAATTGCTAACATTGCTGACATATATAATGTGTGATGTCCTGTTAAGAAAATGTAATGTAATCTTGAAAATCTTGCTAATACGATATTAGCGATCATTCCAATACACATAATATAAGCTGTATCACTTGCAAAATCAGCTAATCCCAACGATACGATTGCCTCATTATTTGGCACAACTCCCTGCATATTAAAAGCATAATTAAAATCACACCAAATCATTTAAAGACCCTGTCTGCAAAAACTTGAACCTGCTGTCAGTACCAAGAATCCAACAATTGTTTTTACTGTTCCTTTTTACAACATCTTCTACTGGTTTTTTCTGCAAAATCAAACCAATAATGAAATCAGACCTACCAAAATCGCAGGTGTTGATAATATATTAATAATAAAACTCATCTTTTATCCTCCTTGTGTATCTCCATATAATTTCTACACTGCCCAACAAACAAGTCATAAATTTCTTTTTCATTTGAAGCATCTAAAACTCTTTGCGTACTTTCTTTGCTTTCAAATAATTCTGACATCGCCTGTAGTACTTCCATATGCGATTCCGCATCTGTTGCAGCTAACGTAACAAGAATTCTTACATCGTATCCGTCTTCTTTAAATTTTACTGGTTCTTTTAATAGTGTAATGGCAATCTGACGTTTGATAACTCCTTGTTCTGTACTCCCATGAATCAATGCCACATTTTCACACAGCACATAATATGGTCCAAGTTTTTCTGTATTTTTTATGATCTCATCACTATATCTTGCTTCACAATATCCACCATCTACTAATGGTTGAACTGCTGTATAAATTGCTTCTTTCCAGTCTTTTACTCCTGCAAGAATTTTTATATTCTCCAATTTCAACATGTCATATATCTGCTTCATTTTTCCTCCTGTAAAAGTTCATACAATACATTTTTAACATCCAAAATTTCTTTCTGTCCCCATAATTTTTCTTCATTTTTTTTGTTCTGAAAAAATTGTCATTATATCATTCAATAAACGAATGTGCGATTTTTGATCCTGAGCTGATAACATTAAAATAATTTTTGCAAATCGCTGCTTACCATCTAATGTTATAAATTCCACAGGCTTTTTAAAAATAGTCATTGATAAGCCCATGCTTTGTGCTCCATCTTCAATTTCTGAATGTGCAAGAAATACCTGTTTTGTAATAAACATATAGGGACCATATTGGTCTGTTTTATAAATAATGCTGTCTATATAAGACTGTCTGATCAATTTATTTTCTAATAATACCTCTCCAGAAACTTTTATCGCATCCTGCCATTTAAACTTATCTTTTATAATGCGAATATATGGATCCTCCAATATTTCATACAATCCCTTTTGAGGTTTTTTCTTATGTTCCACATATTGTTTCAGAGAATTTTTTGAAAATAGCTCAATCAATTCTTCTTTAAATTTTTGTAAATTATCATTTGTCATATATTTTGATGCAATTTCTGTAATGTTCGAAATACTGACATTATTTTCATGCTTATACTTCATACATCTTTGCAAAACTTTCATTCGATCATTATCTGTAAGAATCGGATGTACTAAAATCAGATCTTTTTCATTTTCAATTACGACTGTCGAAATCACTACATTATAATCATGTGCTCTCTCATATTCTCTTAATGAACACACGTCAACTACATCTGCATCTGGGACAAGTGTCTGAATCTCACCCCATATCATATTTGCAGTACTGACTCCATTGGGACATACGATCAAAATTCTTAATCTGTTTTCTTTTTCCTGTCCTGCACTGATAAATGCGCCAAAATGTAATGTTATATACGCAATTTCACCTTCCGGAATCGGAAATCCAATTTCTTTTTCCAAATATTTACAGGTTCTTGCTGTGAGTTCAAAGAGATCTCCATACTCATTTTTTATATTATCTAACATAGGATTCGCAAGCTGTACTCCATATCGATATCGATACATTGATGTCTTTAAATGAGCTGCCAGTGCCTCTGTTAACTCTCTCTCCTTTGAGAATCCAACTCCTGCAATTCGTGAAAAAGCTTTTACAAGTATCCTGGAAAGCCATTGTGATTCTTGCCCAGATTCTTCTTCCATAAAATCTACCGGTATACTCTGCATTCTTGATCCCAGTAAATGTAATGTCAGATATAATTGTTCACTTTCTTTTAAATCTGAAAATCTTCTAGATACCATTTCATACTCTTTCGTATCCATAATCTCCATTTTTTCTTTTTTCGAAAATTCAACAACATCTGTACGATTATCAATGGTTGAAAAGAACACTGCAATAGTGTATAACGTTCCTTGTACATATTGAACATCCAACGCGTTTTCAATATCTTTTAATCTGTCCAAAAATTCTTGTACTTTTTCTGGAGCGTCTAACGGAAGAATTCCTTTCTTATAAAAATCTGCAATTGAACTAAAATAAGAAAAATAAATACTTCTTTTTCGTACAAGATCACCCTTAATGTGATACCCTTTTCCATTTTCGTAAATCAGCTGCAGCTGATATTCAGAAATGATTCTTCCTGCCTCTTTCACATCGCTTATCGTTGTATTTCTACTCACCTGACAAAAATCCATAAAATCATCAAGAAACAAATTTCTATTTCTTTGCAAAATAGAACATATAATGATCTTTACTCGTTCTGTTGGTGTAAACACATAAGCAAGTTCAGATGGTATCATCTTTAATCCTGCACGAATCATTGCTTTTTGTTCATCGTCAATTCGTATTCCCTTTTTTTCGCTCAACGACTAATTCTGACAGATGTTGTGCCTCCATCCATTCATTGATCTTGCGTATATCATAATAAACACTACGCTTAGAAATATTCATTTCTTCTGCAAGTTGTGTGATCGATGTATAGCCATCTTGATATAATAAATATTTCAACATCTCATGACATCTTACATCTAAGTTATATACGATTGACATGTTCTTACCTCCTTTTGCTTTCCATATATTTATCATACCGAATCAACTCTTAAAATAAAAGTCCAAGAAATGTACAAAGAAAAATGCACAAATCTGCAGAATGTACACAGTGCAAAATTTGTACAAAACTACTCATGTTTGTGCATTTATCGTTTAGATGGATCCTGTACTTTTATTATTTTTATGCTTAAAACTAAAAAAAGAAGAATGCATAACATTCTTCTTAATAAAAGAGCGGGTGATGGGAATCGAACCCACGTGATCAGCTTGGAAGGCTGGAGTTCTACCATTGAACTACACCCGCATACAATGCCCAGAGCCGGAATCGAACCAGCGACACGAGGATTTTCAGTCCTCTGCTCTACCGACTGAGCTATCTGGGCAGTTAAATTGTTGTCTCATTTCTGCGACTTCTATACTTTATCATATTCCTCGACTCTTGGCAAGCTTTTTTTTCAAAAAATTTTATTTATCAGCCAGATTCCTGTTTTTGTCTTAAAAATCTTGCCTTTTACGGACTCAATTGTCTCTCTAGAACTTTGTTCTTCTGCAAGATTTACTAAAAAATCTGCTTCTACAAGAATCTGATAATCAATACCGTCAATCTGATCATATGTATGGTGACGTCCGATCAAATAGTAGACTCTGTCTGTTTTTGCTTTGTCATATTGTAAGTCTTCCAGCATCTGCTGTGCAACTGCCGGTCCTTCAACCTCTTGGTATTTTCCTGCACTACTGTTGTATTTTTCTTCGCTTATTTTGATACCGATATCATGTGTTAATGCAGCCACTTCCAGGATGTCTAAAATTTCCTTATCTAATCCTTCCTGTTCTCCGATCAGCTTTGCATACGCGTGTACTTTCAAGAAATGCTGGATTCTCTTTGGCTGACCTTGATAGTAATCGATCATTGCTGTTGTCACTTTATTTATATCCATCTGTTAACTCTCCTTTAGTATTTTTTGAAAAAGCTGAATAATCTTTTCTTATTTAAGATCTTAATTGCTTTGTACTGCATCTTCTTCTCTTAATCCACCTGTACAAAAATCTGTCTTGACCAGATGTTTGTCAAATCCGTGTCTATGCCATTCATATGCACCATCATCTAATATGACAAAACCTTCAATCTTCTCTTCACACTTATCCAGCCAATCTTTGATCTCATCTTCTCTTCTTCCACTGCTTAGGTATTCTGTCTTATCTATGATCTTTAGGTCGTATTTCGCTAAGATGTCAACTAGAATCTGACACCAGTCCTGCACAGCATCACTGTGTTCTGCCCATCCGTATCTCCAGGATGATGATAATACGTATCTTTGCTCCTGTTGCATCTACGATTGTTTTTAAATTCTTAATGTTATCCTCATCTACAGAAATCAGCTGATCATCTTCGCATTTCTCGAATAATTGCTGTGAATTCAATACTCCGTCTACGTCTAAAAAAATTAACTTTCATGCCTTTGTTCCTCCTTTACCTTCACGGTAGTCAGACATGGTCTTTGATTGAGTATTATCTCTCTTTTTTTTGAAATCGTAATGTATTTTCAAGGTTTTAATACCTTGTTACATAAAATCCTTTTTTTTGTAAATTACTATACTGGTAATTCTTTTACATTTCACATCAAGGAGGTTTGATTTTATTATGGGAAATAAATGTTTGGATTGTACAGCTTTAACGCTTACGATCATTGGTGCTATAAATTGGGGATTGATCGGATTCTTCCGATTTGATCTTGTTGCATTTTTGTTTGGAGATATGAGCTGGCTGTCACGAGTTGTGTATGCACTTGTTGGATTATGTGGATTGTATATGCTGGCATTTTACCGGCATTGTGGACGTGATATATAAAAGTTTCTTCTTATTAATTATACACGGAAAGAAAGGCCAGGCTATGGCATACGCCATAATCTGACCTTTTATAAATGGTGAATATACATTAAGTATAGAAACAAGCTATTTTAAAAATAGATATTTATTTACTGTGCATCCTTGATCTTCTTGATCTCTTCGATCATAACAGGAAGCACTTTCATAACGTCTCCAACGATTCCTACATTGGCTACGTCAAAGATTGGTGCATCTTCATCTTTGTTGATTGCTACAATGTATCCAGAATTCATGATTCCTGATACGTGCTGTGTAGCTCCAGAGATTCCGCATGCAATATATAATTTTGGTGCAACGATCTTTCCAGACTGTCCAACCTGATGAATCTTTGATACCCATCCGTCTTCAATGGCTGGTCTTGTTGCTCCTACAACTCCTCCTAAGAGTTTTGCAAGATCGTCAACTAATGCGAAGTTTTCTTTGCTTCCCATTCCACGTCCACCAGATACGATAACTTCTGCTTCTTCCAGGTTGATCGTTTCTGCGATTTCTTTTACACTTTCTGTGATCTTTGCTTTGATCACATCATCAGCTACTTTTACTTCTTTGGCTACAACTTCACCCTCAGTTGGGTCTTCCACTTTCTGGAATGCTCCGGAACGTAATGTTGCTATCTGTGGTGTTGTCTTGATCTTTACATCTTCCAATACAGTTCCACCATAAAGTGGGCATGTATAGATAACTTCTCCATCTTCTGCTTTGATATCTAATACATCGGATGCACATCCTGTGTTACATTTTGCTGCAACAACTGGTGCGATATCTTTTCCATCCTGTGTTCCACCTACAAATACAGCTTCTGGATTTTCTTCTTTTACTAATTCTACTAAAACCTGAGCATATGCATCGAGATTAAACTCTTTGTAATCTTCGCTGTCGACACAGATGACCTGATCGGCTCCGGCCTTTGCTACTTCTTTTGCTGCATCTGCTACTCCACCTCCAATAACAACTGCCGTAACTTTATCGGCAAGTTTCTTGGCTGGAGATAACATTTCCAATCCAACTTTGACTGGATTTCCTTCTGCAGTTTCTACATATACCATGATATTCTTACATTCTGCCATGTCCTTTGTTCTCCCTTCCTAGAATACTTTGGCATCTGCCATCATAGCGACTGCTTTTATTGCTGAATCTTCTGGTGTTTCTTCCTGAATCTTGATTCCGGCTTCTTTCTTCGCTGGTTCATATAATTTAACGATCTGAACCTTTGCATTAGATTCTCCGACTTTTTCTTTTTCAAGATCAGCAAGATCAGCTTCTTTAATATCGCCGATTGGTTTCTTTCTTGCTGCCATTTTATTCTTGATCGTTGGGTAACGTGGGTCATATTCTGGTTTTGTGACTGTTACAACACATGGTGCAGAAGCTTCTACTGTACGGTATCCTTCTTCTGTTTCCTGTTTTGCTGTCACTTTATCGCCATCTAAAGCGATTTCTGTAATATTTGTGATCACACTTGTTCCAAGTTCTTCAGCTAACATTAAGCCACCCTGTCCAAGTGCGGCATCTGTTGCTTCTTTTCCACAGAATACAAGATCAAATTTCTGACCATTGTCCGCTTCTAATTTTGCGATCACATTTTTTAGGATATTTGCGATTCCTGTTGTGTCAGATCCTTTGAATGCATCATCACTTACTAAAAATGCATGATCTGCACCAACTGCAAGACAGTTTTTCAGAGAGTTCTTTGCACTATCTTCTCCGACACATACAACTGTTACTTCTCCTTCAGAGGATTCTTTTAATCGTGCTGCCATTTCGAGAGCATAGGTGTCAAATGCATTTACAACAGGTGTTACGTTTGCTAAATCCGGTGTTCCTTCTGCATTTAAATGGATTTCTACAGAATCATCCGGAACCTGTTTGATACATACTAAAATGTTCATAGTCTTACTCCTTCTTATGTTCTATCTTCCGATTGTGTTATTTGCTACGACGATTCTCTGAATTTCGTTACTTCCTTCGAAAATCTGGAAGATCTTAGCATCTCTTAATAATTTCTCAACTGGATATTCTCTGCTGTATCCATATCCACCGAACATCTGGATTGCTTCAGAAGCTACTTCCATTGCGATATCAGATGCATAGCATTTTGCGATCGCTGCTTCTTTGGAATGTGGTAATCCCATATCCATCTTTGTTAAAGCATGTGCAACCATCTGACGAGCTGTTTCTGTTTTGATTTCCATATCAGCTACTTTAAACTGCATTGCCTGATTTTTGATGACTGGTTTACCAAACTGAACTCTTTCTTTGGCATATGCAATACCTTCATTGATACCACGCTGTGCGATACCTGTTGCAACACATCCCATCCAAGCTCTTGCCTGGTCTAATGTCTTCATTGCGATTGAGAATCCTCTTCCTTCTTCTCCAACTAAGTTTGCAGCTGGAATACGACAGTCTTCTAATACAACATCACATGTGTTTGATGTACGGATACCCATTTTATTTTCTTCATTACCTGTGCTTAATCCTGGTGTTCCAGCATCAACTAAGAACATAGAGATTCCTTTAACACCTTTTGTTTTATCTGTCATAGCTGTGATACAGTAGAAAGAAGCGATTCCTCCATTTGTAATGAAGCATTTTCTTCCATTTAATACCCACTCATCTCCGTCTTTGACAGCTGTTGTTGTTCCTGCACTAGCATCAGATCCTGCTCCTGGTTCTGTTAAACAGAAAGCTCCAAATCCACCATCAATGATCTTCTGGCATACATGTTTTTTCTGTTCTTCATTTCCTGCGATCAGTACTGGTTTTGTTCCTAATCCACTGGCAGAAATTGTTGTTGCAAATCCTGCATCTGCGATAGCCATTTCTTCGATCAGTGCCGCAACGTCTACTCTTGATAATCCTGGTCCACCGTATTCTTCTGGTACTTCTAATGAATGTAACTGCATTTCAATGGCTTTGTCATAAATTTCTTTTGGCCATTCTCCACTGACGTCGTATGCTTTACACTGTTCTTTTACTTCGTTTTCACAGAACTCGTGTACATCCTGTAATAAGTCTTTTGCTTCCTCTGAAATTAAATATGCCATCTTGATATCCTCCTAAAATAACCTTAAAAAAGCTTTGTATATGTTTTATGTTACTTGTTTATGTTTGATTAATCGTTTCCTATTAAAATTATAATTTGTAGCAGATCTTACCTGGATTTAAGATCATATTTGGATCAAAGACTTCTTTGACACCTTCCATGATCCTCATCTGAACTGGTCCGAGAGACTCTGCTAGGTAGTCCATCTTTCCATGTCCGATTCCATGTTCTCCAGAAATCATTCCACCGAATTCTGTTGCTTTTGCATATACTTTATCCATAAAGACTGCAACCTGTTTCTTAAACTCTCCTTCTTCCATGTCATTACTGCATGTATAGATATGTAAGTTACCGTCTCCAGCATGTCCAAAGCTCTTAACTCTGAAATCAGCTTCTGCTTCTAATGATTTTGTATATGTCAGGAATTCTGCAATCTTATTTGTTGGAACTACAACATCACATTCATCTAACAGTACAGTATCTGCTTCAATTGCCTCAAGTAATGCTCCGCGGACAGCCCATGCATCTTTCTTTAAGGCTGGTGTATCAGCAACTAATACATCAATTGCTCCTGCTTCTAATACTACTTCAGATGCCTGTTCAATGATATCTTCCAGTTGTTCTTCAGAATTTCCATCAAATGTTGCTAATAAATATGCTCCAATCTCTGTTCCTTCTAATTCTTTTGGATATACCTGTTTTCCTAAGAACTTCTCAGTATCCATAACAACTTCTTTTTCCATAAATTCCAGAGCCTGTGGTGCCAGATGATGCATAAAGAACTGTGGTACTGTTGCAATACAATCCTCTAAGTTTTCATAAGGAATGATCAGACTGATCACTGATTTTGGTGCTGGAATTACTTTTAATGTAAGTTCTGTGATAATACCCAAAGTACCTTCAGAACCGATCATTAAGTTTAATAAGCTGTATCCTGAACTTGTCTTTGATACAGTAGCTCCAAGTTTTACAATCTCACCTGTTGGTAATACAACTGTCATGGCACGTACATAATCTCTTGTACATCCGTACTTAACAGCTCTCATACCACCAGCGTTGGTTGCTACGTTTCCACCGACTGTTGCGAATTTCTCACCTGGATCTGGTGGATATAATAATCCTTGTTTTTCTGCATCCTGTGCAAGATCATTTAAAAGGACTCCTGATTGAATCTTCACTACAAAGTTTTCTTTGTCATATCCAAGGATCTTGTTCATCTTTGTAAGAGAAATCATAACACCGCCACCGATACTTACGGCTCCTCCTACTAATCCTGTTCTTGCACCACTTGGTGTTACAGGAACCTTGTTTTCATTACAAAGTTTAACGACAGCTGCAACTTCTTCTGTTGATGTTGCTTCTACTAAAACTTCTGGTCTAGCTTTTCCGTAGATTGCCATCTCATCATGGGTGAAATCCTCATTGATTTCATCACCCACTAAGACACGTTTTGGAGCGATCTCTTTGAATTTCTCGATCATCTCTGGTGTCACTTTGTTATACTGATACTCACTCATTTATCTTCCTCCTTAAAAGTTTATAGCTTTTTAATATCTTTTATCTTTATCATTTTCAGATCAATTTGACTCCAAAGTAGCAAACTAATCCATAGATGATAACGAATAATACGAAATATTTGATAACCTTTGTTAAGATTTCACTTTCTTTTCCTACCGTTGCTGTTGCCGCTGTCGCTACTGCGATACTCTGTGGAGAAATAATCTTTCCTGCGGTACTACCAACTGTATTTGCAGCTACCAGCCAGATCTGGTTGATATTTAATTCTGCTCCTGTACTTGCCTGTAACTTGGAGAATAGTACGCTGCTTGATGTAGAACTTCCTGTTACGAATGTTCCGATAGATCCAATCAGTGGTGCAACTAATGGATAAAAGCTTCCTGTTACACGTACGATAAAATCTGCGATAGACTGTGTCATTCCGCTGTATCCCATGATCTTAGCTGTCGCAAGCACTGCCATGATCGTAATGATCGTCTTAAACATCTGAATCACTGTCTTGCCTAAAACAACAAAGATCTCACCAACTGGACATCCCTGAATCAGTCCTCCAATAAATGCTGCGATCAAGATCAGCACTCCTGGTGTTGATACCCATGTAAATGTATATGGGCTTGCTCCCTCTCCACTATAAATTGGTACATTTGATTTGATCGCTGATAATGGATCATGAATCGCTGGTACTAATGTAGAAGTCAGAAGTAAGAACAGTAATACAAGAATGAATGGGCTCCATGCAACAAATGCATCTTTTACTGTCATCGTAGTATCATCATTATCTTCGATTTCTACATCAAATTTACTTGCCTTACCTTTCAGCATTACTTTTGCAAGGATGATCGTTACTGCCATACTGCATACAGATCCGATAACTGCTGGAAGTTCAGCTCCTACAAATTTCGCTGTCAGATATTGTGGTACTAAGAATGAAAGACCTGACATCAATGTAATAAATAAAATTTCTTTATAATCACCGATTCCTTTAGCTCCTTCATGTTTTCCTGTGATGAAAACAACAAGGAAAGGAACGAGAATTACCATGATCGCAAGTTGTAATACAACATAAGATGCTGTCATATGTGGACTAAATCCTGTTACATTTGCTGCCGTAACCGTTGGAATTCCGATGGATCCAAATGCTACTGGTGTTGTATTGGCTACCAGGCAAACAGTTGCTGCAAAAATTGGTTCAAATCCTAATCCGCAAAGGATTCCTGCTGGAATCGCTACAGCTGTTCCGAATCCTGCCATACCTTCCATAAATCCTCCAAATCCCCATGCGATGATCAGCACAAGAACTCGTTTATCTCTTGATACAGAAGTAAGCATTTTTTTAATAAGTTCCATGTTTTTCGTATGTACGACCAAGTTGTAAGTAAACACTGCTGCCACGATAACCAGACAGATTGGCCAGATTGCCATTGCAAATCCTTCTAACCCTCCTGTGAGGACATCAATAATTTTTTGCTTCCATAAAAAAAGTGCTTCAATGACTGTAATGATCAAAGCGATCGGACAGGCTACATGTCCTGCCATCTTTAATCCGCTTAATGCAATGATCAGCCAGATGATAGG